>ERZ794949.52-NODE-52-length-45184-cov-18.908507_pt1 | contig 45184 bp, 41 predicted proteins | sample MGYA00511363_ERZ794949 | MGnify/ENA primary metagenome ERZ794949 (study PRJEB30137, sample SAMN04331402) | food metagenome | isolation source: T1 must sample point D1 replicate B | place: Australia: South Australia ...
AACGTGAGTTAAAAGTGAAGTCTGCTTTTAGAATCACAAGCGATAACATTCATGTGGAAATTCCATCATTGGAATACGCTCATGCCGATGGTGAAACATTGGGAAGCCGCTTTTACGATATCGAATACCGTAAAGCAAAATATCCATTTATATACTAAAAAAAGAGTGATATTAATCACTCTTTTTTTATATGGTAATTCCACCAGTAACTAGTTCATGAATCGCAATTACGGCTAAAATAACCAATGCAATCGCTAATAATCTTTCTAGTTTGGTAAAAATACGATCTTTTTTATTATCGACCTTTTGTAAGTAGCAATAAGCTGGTAACCCTGCCGCGAACAAGATGGTGGTCAATAGAATGTAGTTTAATCCGGCTGCATAAATCAACCAAATGGAATATGCACTGGCGATAATTCCAAGGATTAAATTACGTCTACGGTCACTAGCACCCTTATCAAGATAAGAATACTTAACTTGGTATAATGCTGAAAATGCATAAGGAATTAATACCGCTGAACTTGAAATTGATAGGAATAAGTTATAAGCACTTGATGCTAGGAAGAATGAAACCATGAATAATTCAACCAATACGTTAGTAAAGATTAGTGAATTAACGGGAGTTCCGTTCTTATTTTCCTTAGCAAAGAATTTTGGAAATGATCCAACTTTTGCAGCTTCATAAGGTACTTCCGCAGCAAACATTGTCCATGATAACCATGCACCCAATACGGCGATGATCAAACCAATGTTTACGATGATGGCTCCCCATTTACCCATGACGTGTTGTAATAAATCAGCCATGGCTGGTTGACCCAATTGTGATAATTGAGCTTGGTGCATAACACCAAATGAAAGTAATGTTACCAACATGTAAATCATGGTTACTGCAACGATTCCAAGAACGGTTGCTCTACCAATGTCTTTTCGCTTCTTAGCATATCCTGAGAAGATTACCGCTCCTTCGATACCTGAGAATACGAAGACTGTAACTAGCATTGTACTCTTAACTTGTCCCAACATATCTGAGAAGTTAAATGGTTTGCCATGCATTAACCAGAAGTCGCTGGTAAATACGTTTAGTTTGAATGCAGTAATCATAATCACGATAAACAAGAAGATTGGGATCAACTTGATAATAGTAATAATTGTGTTAATAAATGATGCTGAATGAATTCCCCTTAACACAAGGAAATGCCCACCCCATAGAATAATGGTAGCAGCAATAAATGATACTAAATTATGACCGTTATCAAAGATTGGGAAGAAATAAGTTAATGAACTCATCAATAGAGTTGCATAACTAATATTTCCTAACCAAACTGATAACCAGTATCCCCATGCAGAGTTAAACCCGATATAGTGACCAAATCCAGCATCAGCGAAACTGTAAATTCCAGCTTGTAAATCTGGTCGTTTGTTAGTTAAATTTTGAAATGTGAATGCTAGACAAAGCATCCCAATGGCTGTGATAACCCAACCAACTATCACTGACCCAACACCAGCTTGTGATGCCATGTCGTGCATAAGGTTGAAGATTCCTCCACCAATGATTGAACCAATAACTAAACCAATTAGTTCCGTTAAATTCAGCTTTTTAGCGGAATCCTTCATTCTATCTCTCCTTTTTTTAAACGATTGAAAACAATTTACTATTATAACGCATTTAAACCATGTTTGTCATATAAAAAAAGGAGCAGTCTTTTACGACTGCTCCTTTTTTTTATTTATTTTTTCAAAATTTCGTTGATACGTGTTAATTCATCTTCGGTGAAGTCTAGGTTATCTAAAGCCTTTAGGTTTGAATCTAAATGCTTAGGATCAGATGCACCTGTCACAACACTGGTTACTACTGGGTCGTGTAGTAACCAGGCTAAACTCATTTGAGCTAGTGTTTGGTCCCTGTTTTTAGCCAATTCATTTAATTGGTTTAAACGTTTTACAACTTCATCCTTGTTTTCCATCATGAAACTGTTAGTAAAGTGAAGCTTCAAGTCATCAGGTAATCCGTTTAGATATTTATCAGTTAGGATTCCTTCAGCTAATGGACCGTATGCTACTAAACCGTCATTATTTTCTTTTAACGCATCAATAGTTCCGTCTGTTTCAGCAGAACGGTTTAACATGTTGTATGATGCTTGGTTAACAACAAATGGTGTGTGTAATTCCTTGAAGTACTTAATGATTTCACGGGTTTGTTCACCATTGTAGTTAGAGATACCAACATATAATGCTTTACCAGATCTAACAGTACTGTCCAATGCTTCGGCAGTTTCTTCTAAACTAGTGTTTGGATCAAAACGGTGACTGTAGTAGATATCTACGTAGTCTAGACCCATTCTTTCTAGTGATCTGTCTAATGCGGCAATCAAAGTCTTTCTAGCCGAGAATGAACCGTATGGTCCAGGCCACATGTGGTAACCAGCCTTAGTAGTAATCACTAGTTCATCACGGTATGGCTTCAAGTCGTTCTTGTAGACTTGACCAAACATTCTTTCAGCTGCTCCTGAACCAGGACCGTAGTTATTTGCTAAATCATAACTAAAGATTCCTTTATCAAAAGCGTTTAGCATTACTTCGCGACTGTCCTTAAAGTTGGCGTCGTCACCGAAGCTATGCCACATTCCAAATGATAATGCGGGTAATTGTAGACCGGAGTTTCCGGCTCTTCTGATTTTCATATTATCGTATCGTTCATCTGAAGCTTTATACATTTTAAACACCTCAATTTTCATAATACTACATCTATATTTTAAGTTTAATTGGCCTTCAAAGCAAGAAAACAAGTAAACAAAAAAGCCCACCCAATCATGGGTGAACTTCCTATCTAAATAATTTACCAACAGATTTGTTATTATGGATACGCAAGATTGCCTTACCCATTAAATCTGCTACAGATACGATGTCTAATTTATCAATTTTCTTTTCGTCACTAATGTAAACTGAATCGGATACAATCACCTTTTTGATTGGTGATTCTTCGATGCGTTTAATTGCATCCCCAGCAAAAACACCGTGTGTAGTAACAAGGTATATTGCTGAAGCACCGTTCTTGGCTAAAACATTTGCAGCTTTAACAGCACGAGAAGCAGTGTCAATCATGTCATCAGCTACAATGGCCACCTTGTCCTTAACATCTCCAATAATGAATGTTGGAATGTGCGCATCGTTTTCGGGATCTCTGTTATCAATAATTGCAATTGGTGCATCAATTAATCCTGCAAAACCTCTGGCTCTTCCCACTCCACCATGATCAGGTGAAACGACAACTGCATTATCTAAATCGTAGTTTTCTAACATGTGATTAGCCATTAGCTTATCAGCTTTTAGATTATCAACTGGTTTGTTGAAGAAACCTTGGATTTGAGCGGCATGTAAATCAAGGGTTAACACACGGTCAATTCCTGCTCTTTCCAATACACGCGCGATTAGTTTAGCAATGATTGCCTTTCTTTCACGCTTCTTAGCAGAGTGTCTAGCATAACCATAATATGGAATAATCACATTAATAGATTTTGCACTAGTTCTTCTAACAGCATCAATCATAATGAATAATTCCATGATATTCGCGTTAATTGGTTCACTTAGTGATTGAATGATGTATACGGCATCCCCACGAATACTTTCATCAATTTTAATTTGAATTTCGCCATCACTAAAACGATTAATTGTTGCTTCACCAAGCTTAAGTCCACAAGTTTGGGCAATCTTTTCTGCTAACGGTCTGTTAGAACTTAAGGAAAAGATTTTCATATTTTTATTATCCATTGACTCCACCATGAAAGTGCTCCTCTCGAGTTCTTTTAATGCTTAAATTTTACCACAAAAAAAACAAATTGATATAACAATTATGGTTTGATTCCATGCATCCCAATCATCGGATCAACCTGATTCAATAAAATCATGTCCTTAGTTAAGCGATATGATTTTGGCTTGTCATCAAATGTTGCTTCATCAAAAGGTGATTGATCATCCTCATCAGTTGCCACATTATTTTGCTTAGTATCTGAAACAGAATCAGCTTTAAGTTTTTCCACCGGTTTATTATCAACAGGTGCTTGTGCCTTCTTTTCTTCAGCAACTTCTTTAACCATACTACTTTGGTCGTTGACAGACGTTGTAACTGGTTTGACTTCACCATCCAACAATGATTGGATGCGTTGCATCAAACTAGTATTTCTGTTGTCAGATTCACTTTGTGCACATGATAGGAATGAATTGTAATCACCAATCATAATCAAAGTATCACTGGCACGAGTAATCGCTGTGTACAACAAGTTCTTTTTCAACATCTTGGTAAATTGCGGAACAATTGGCAAGATGACCATCTTAAATTCGCTACCTTGAGCCTTATGGATGGTTGTACAGTAAGCCAATGTGATTTGAATCCAATCTTTACGTTGGTATGTTACCTCGCTTTGGTCAAAGGCAACGGTAATCTTATCTAAACTTTGTTTGCTACCCTTTTCGATATCGATAATTTGTCCGATATCCCCATTAAAGACGTTATCTTCGGGACTATTTACCAGTTGTAAAATCTTGTCGCCAAGACGGTAATGAATGCCACGATATTCGACTTGGTTATCAGTATTGTTAGGATTCATGATTTGTTGAATAACTTCGTTTAAATGGTTAACCCCAGCATTACCTCGATACATTGGTGATAGGACTTGAATGTCGGTTGCACTAAAACCCTTTTGTTTAGCCCGTTTGACAATTTGTTCAATTACAGAACTCATTTGGTTAGCATTACATGGAATAAAACTACGGTCTGATTGCTTATCATTAAAATCATCAGGCAGTTTTCCCTGTTGAATACTGTGAGCTAACGGAATAATTGTTGAGTTACTATCTTGACGATAAATAGTGGTCAATTGCATGCTATCAATTCGCTTCGAATTCAATAAATCAGTGAAGACCTGTCCTGGTCCAACTGATGGTAATTGATCCTTATCACCAACAAATACAACTTTCATTTGGTTTGGAATGGCACGTACTAAAGCTCTAAATAAGAAAGTATCAACCATCGACATTTCATCAACAATTAACAAGCCACCCTCGATGTCTTGAGTACCTTCATCACTATCTTCATAACCGTTTAATCCAAGCAAACGGTGAATGGTACTGGCAGGAATTCCTGTGGTTTCCTGCATCCTCTTGGCAGCACGACCGGTTGGAGCTGCTAAAAGAATTGGAAATTCACGTTCCTTGTACTTATTAATATCCAAAGATAGGTCGTTTAAATACGCGTACAAGTATATGATTCCCTTTATGATGGTGGTCTTCCCTGTTCCTGGGCCACCGGTTAATAGGAACATTTGTGACTTGATAGCCTGTTTTAAAGCATTAGTTTGTGATTCATCATAGCTAATATTTAATTTCTTTTCGATTAAACGAATCTTCTTATCAATTGTCTCATCATCAAATTTTTTAACGACCGGATTCTTGATAATTCGACTGATGTGTTCGGCAATGCGCCATTCATCATCATATAATTCTTTTAGGTAAACACGGTCTTCTTCACCAACAATCTTTTGATTCTTGGCTAACTCTAAAAATTGAGCAGATAAATCTTCACCACTAACTGGTTCAGCATTACCGTTATTCAATAATTTTAGCGTTTCTTCGAGGATTGGACCGGTTTGAGTATAAGTATCCCCATTACGTAAAGAAAGCGTCTTAAGGGCAGAAATTAGCCCCGCACGAATTCTTCCAGGATTGTTGGCAGACATCCCCATTTGTTTGGCAATATCATCGGCCTTTTTAAAACCAACTCCGTCAATATCTTCAACCAGCTTGTATGGATTTTCTTGGATTACCTTTAGGGTGTCACCCTTGTACTTATTATAGATTGCAGAAGATAGACTACTCCCGAACCCATAACTGTTTAATCCAATAATCACCTGTTCCATCCCATTGTTCTTGTTCAATGTTTCTAAAACAGTTGATTTTTGTTTATCGGATAATCCGGCTCGATCCAATAATGAGTTATTTTCCAACACGTCTGAAATTAAATTGGTGCCCAAAGCATCCACCATTCGTTTAGCGGTTTGCTTACCAACTCCCGGAAAATTGTCACCGGATAAGTATTCGACTAGTCCCTCTTTAGACGTTGGGACCGTACTTTGATAGTTATCTGATTTGAATTGCTTTCCATACTTGGGATGGTCGACTAATTCACCATAAAATTGATATTCGCTTTCTTCAGCGATATCCGCAAAATTACCAGTAATTACAATTTCATCTTCATGCCAATCTGAAATGTTTGTTTCAGAAATTTTTACCAATAGCACCTTAAAGAAGCTATCGGGACTTTCAAAGAAAGTAGCCGCAACTTTACCTTTTATAAATAGCTCTTGATTGTCTTCAATATGTTCGTCATTGTCGTCTACTGAGAACAAATTCATTGATTCTGCCACGGCTTATCTCTCCTTATTTTTTGCCATTTTTTACTTGAATAAACTTTTCGATATCTGCTAAACGCTTTTGACCCTTTTCAAAGTACTTAGGATCTTCTCGTTTAGCGATTTCAAAGTATTGGTTAAAATCTTCTTCCAACACCATTGCGACGATTCCACGATCAAAGTTAGCCTTACCATCCTTTGGTTTAGCTTGTAGGACCTTGTCATAGAATTCTGCTGCTTCACTGAAGTTTCCTAAAGCTAATAAACTACTTGCTAGGAGGTAGTTTATTTCTGGGTCTTGTCTTCTAAAACCTTGTGCAGTTAGCGCAAATACGACCGCTTTTTTGTAATCTTCTTTGGCCATGTAGCTTTGTGCCAACATGATGTAGGCATCGGTCTTCATGTCACCGTCAGATAGGTTATTAAATTGTTCGATTGCCTTATCGTATTCTCCTGCTGCATAGTAGACATTCCCTAATCCGTATACCAATGTTTCTTTGGCTTTCTTACTTCTGTCAGCGAATAAACCTAAGGCTTTCATCATTAGTTCTTCGGCTTGGGTGTAGTTATGTAATTGAACTAAAAAACTTCCTAAGTCGTAGTAGGTACGGTAATCATCTGGATGATTATCAATATCTTCAACTAATTTATGAAGAGTTTCATCGGCCTTTTTTTGTTGTTCTTCGCGTTTCTTTTCAACAGCTTGTTGTTTTTCTTTAATTTCTTGAGACTTTTGATCCATTTTAATCACCTACATATTAAATTACGTCAGTTTTATCAGTTTTCTTTGTAAGATATTCAGTATTATTCCAACTTACTAGTGCAAAAGACTTTCCGCCATCGGTTGTTTCTAGAATGGTTGTACTAGTGTTAGCTAGTCCACCACGTTTTCTTAGATCCTTAATCTCAACACCCAAAAGTGAATTGATTAGTGCGTTTAGGGCAGCACCATGGCTGAAAATAATAACGTTATCTTCATTATCGTTTTCATTTACAACACGTTTAATAGCATACTGCATTCTGCTAATTACGTCATTAAAACTCTCTCCGCCAATTTCGTCAGCATCGTATTTTTCTGGATGATTTCTGAAATTGTCAAAACTTTGCGGAAATTGTTTTTTAACATCGTCAAACTTTTTTCCTTCCATCTTACCTAAATGAAACTCTTCGAATCGGTTCCATAGGCTCAATTGAGGTTTGCGATGGAAATGTTGGATAACACGGTAAGCGGTAATGCGTGCACGCTTAATTGGACTGGAATAAGCATGACTAAACTTAACATCTTTTAGGTACTCACCTAATTGATCCATTTGTTTATAGCTTTCCGGCAACAATTCGGAATCTCCTCCGGCACCTTGATATCTGCTTTCTAGATTCCATTCAGTTTTTCCATGTCTTACAAAGTAAAGTTTCACTTTTATCCCTCGTTCATTTTGATTTATATATATTATCTCAATTTATGCGGATAAATTCAAAGTTTATATAAAAAAAGATGCTTAATAAATAAGCATCTTTTGGTTTTAAATGTATTGTAATTCTTTATCGTCTTGGTATGCTGCATCGATAATTGCTGAACCTAGACATTCATCACCATCGTAGAATACAACGGCTTGTCCTGGTGTAACGGCTCTTGCAGGATCATCAAAATCAACACGTAGTGACTTACCATCATCGTTTAGATGAACAGTAACGCCAACGTCTTTTTGACGATATCTGAATTGAGCAGTACAACGGAAGTCGTTGCCACGATCAGCAATGTCATTAATCCAGAAAATATCTGAAGCTTCTAGGTAATCTGCGTATAGGTGCTTGTTTTCATAGCCCTTACCAACATACAAGATGTTCTTTGAAAGGTCTTTTCCAACTACGAACCATGGGCGGTTATCTTTACCGTCTCCACCGATTCCTAACCCCTTACGTTGACCAATTGTGTAATACATTAGGCCATCATGGTTACCCTTTACTTCACCATCAAAAGTCATCATCTTACCAGGAGTTGCTGGTAAGTAGTTACTTAAGAATGACTTGAAGTTCTTTTCACCAATGAAACAGATTCCCATTGAATCCTTCTTTTCAGCAGTGGCTAGACCAGCTTCTTTTGCAATTTCACGAACTTTAGGCTTTGGCATGTCACCTAGTGGGAACATAACGCGGTCTAATTGTTCTGCGGATAATTGACTTAAGAAATAAGTTTGGTCCTTGTTGTCGTCGCTTCCGCGAAGCAAGTGGTTGTGACCATCTTCATCACGTTGTAAACGAGCATAGTGACCAGTAGCGATGTAGTCTGCACCTAAATCTAAGGCGTAGTCTAAAAACGCTCTGAACTTAATTTCCTTGTTACAAATAACATCGGGATCTGGAGTTCTACCTTTTTTGTATTCATTCAAGAAATAAGTGAAAACGCGATCCCAATATTCTTTTTCAAAATTAACAGAGTAGTAAGGTATTCCGATTTCTGAGGCAACTTTGGCTACGTCCTTGTAGTCTTCTGTTGCGGTACAAACACCGTTTTCGTCAGTGTCGTCCCAGTTCTTCATAAATACACCTACAACGTCATATCCTTGTTGCTTCAAAAGGTAGGCGGTAACGGATGAATCCACCCCACCTGACATTCCGACAACAACACGAGTATTACTATTGTCTGCCATTTAAAATCACCATCATTTCTTTTAGATTCTTAGAATCTACGATTTGAAGGTCGTATATTCCATAAAAAGTATAATAACCCATTTAAGGCACCAATTGCAATGAAGATGCAAAAAAGAGGGCTATAAAGCCCTCTTTTTAATTATTTTCTCACGAAAACTTTTCTTTCCACAAAGTTATCCATCAAGAAATTGAATTGTTCAACTAATGCATCAGCATTTTTGTTGGTAAAAATATTAACCTTATTTAAACCATTTGCAGTAATGGTGCTCATCTTGAATGTTTTTAAATCACTCTTAAAAATAATCTTTAACTTGATACCATTGTATGGATCTTCAGGATCTAATGTTCTTTCAAATTGAAAGTTACCAGCATTAGTCTTTACAAAACCCATGTCAGATAGTGTGAATTTTTTGATTTCAGGACTAACTGCGTATGTTTTAGAATCACCTTGTAATTGATTTGCTGTTTCAAAAGCCATATTAGTTAACCTTCTTTATTCTCTTAATTACCTTTACTAATGCAGTGGTAAAGGCATCGATTTCTGAATCTGTTGTGAATTTACCGAAACTAATTCGAATTGATTGAGATGAACGGTTGGTATCATTACCAAACATTGCCATCAAAACGTGTGATGGTTCAATGTTTCCAGCGGTACATGCTGAACCAGCTGAAATCGCAATTCCTTCCAAGTCCAAATTAGCCAAAATAATGTCTGAAGCAATGCCCTTAATCCAAATGTTAAATACATGTTGGACCGGGTTGTCTTCGACAGTTCCGTTAACAACGAAATCAATATCATTATCATTTAAAGCATCAATGATTTGATGTTTGAATCCATAATAACGATCGTGTAGTTCGTGCTTTAATTCAGGTGTAATTTGAGAAACCGCGGTCGCGAATCCCGAGATTGCAGGAATGTTTTCTGTTCCAGCACGACGCTTCTTTTCTTGGTCTCCACCTTTTACAAAACTTGGAAAATCTACCCCAGTTCGTCTGTATAGGAAACCAGTCATCTTAGGACCATTAATCTTATGAGCAGATGTTGATAGTAAATCAATGTGATCCTCATTTACATCGATATCTAACAATCCATAAGCTTGGACGGCATCAGTATGGAACCATGCCTGATGGTCCTTTAAGATTTCACCAATTTCGTGAATTGGCATGTGAGAACCGACCTCATTGTTAGCAGTCATGATGGTTACCAAGATGGTATCATCGTCTAATGCATCCTTGAAGTCGTCTAAACTAATTACCCCAGTTTCATCAACTGGTAGGTAAGTTACTTTAAAGCCTTGTTCTTCAAGATAGGCAAGTGGTTTTAACACTGCTTCGTGTTCAATTGCAGTTGTAATAATATGGTTTCCTAAATTCTTTCTCGCTTCGACAGTTTGAAGAATCGCGGTATTATCACTTTCAGTACCACCACTTGTAAAAATAATTTCGTCTGGCTTCGCATTAATACTGTTGGCGATAATGTCTCTACTATCTTCCAATACAGTATGAGCCTTTCTACCGATGCTGTACAAGGTAGAAGCGTTACCGTAAACGTTTTGCATCTTATCGTACATGTCATTCAAAACGTTTTTATCCATTGGAGTGGTAGCGGCATTATCTAAGTAGATTTCAGTCAAGTATACCTAAACCCCTTCTATTTTTGATTTGCGAATAAGTCTAATAACATTTGAGCAGATTTCTTACCTGCATCAATGATAAATTCGTCAAAACTACGATCAGCATCACCGTTGGCGTTATCTGACATTGCTCTAACTACTACGTATGGGATATCAAATTGGTTAGCAACTTGTCCCACAGCTGCACCTTCCATTTCACATGAAAGTGCGTCAGGGAAGTTCTTTAGAATGTTATCAATCACTGCTTGGTCGGCAACGAATTGATCACCTGTAACGATTAATCCCTTTTGAACATTTAAACCAACTTCTTTAGAAGCTTCAGTAATTTCCTTTACCCATTTTTCTGAAGATTTGAATCTTGCTGGTTGACCTGGTAATTGACCGTATTCGTATCCAGCAGCTCTAGCGTCAACGTCGTGGTATGCAGTTTCAGTTGAAACAACAACATCACCGACAGCTAACCCTTGGCCAATTCCACCGGCTGAACCTGAGTTGATAACGATATCAACATCAAAGTTAGTAATTAATTGAGCAGTTGTTAAACCAGCTTCAACTTTACCGATTCCTGAACGAACAAGAACAACTTCTTGTCCAGAAATGTTACCTTCGTAGAAAGTCATTTCTTTGATATCAACTTTCTTAGTGTTATCTAAGTTATCTAGCAATGATTTGATTTCTTCATCCATTGCACATAAAATTCCAAATTTCATAAATATCTCCTTAAGGATTAACGTAGATTAGTATTAAGTAAACGACAATGATTGCAAAGATTAAAAATGCAATTGCCCAGTTAAGTCTTCTACCTAAACGTTTTGTCTTTTGTTCAGTTGTCATTGCATGAGCCTTACCCTTTTTTTCTTCGGGTCTAATTCTCTTCAATGAAGGTTGCTCAACTGGTTCGTCTCTTTTTATAAAATCATCGTCAATAGAATTTCTTTTTTGACTATTTTGATACTCTTTTCTAGTTATCATATTGGACTTGCTCCTTTATTAATTAAAGACCAATCTTATCATGTAACTTCCAATAATAAATAGCAGTAATTGTCTTAGCATCTTCAATTTCGCCACTTTCAATCATTGACATGGCTTCATCAAGTGAGTATTCCTTAATTTTCAAGTATTCACCTTGATCTCTTGGTAGTTCATCCTCAACTGGTTCTAAATCAGTTGCCAAGTATAGGTCCATGTATTCATCACAAAAACCGACACTTGAATAAAATCCGGTGATTCGTTTGATGTTATTAGCCTTGTATCTAGTTTCTTCGTTCAACTCACGAACTACAGTGTCCAAGGCAGTGCCATGGTCTCTATTATCAACTTTACCGGCAGGAATCTCGATTGTTTCTTTAGCAACAGGAGCTCTCCATTGGGTTTCTAATAACATCTTGTTGTTCTTAGTTAAGACTAAAATACCAACGGCATTGGAATGATGAACAACATCTCTAGTTGATGTTTCACCATTTGGCAATTCAACTGTTTGTTTTTCAACGTTGATAATTGCGCCATCGTACTTAGGCTCAACACCTAGTACCTTTTCCTCTAAATCCATAATATCAGCCCTTTTTTAGTTATATATTCATTCTATATATATTTAATTATTTTTTCAATGGACTGACTAATCAATTACACGAATTTTGACAGCTTGTGGTCCCTTCATGCCTTGTGCAATTTGGTATTCCACTTGTTGACCAATTTCGATTTCATTTCTAGTCTTGTTTTCGACCGCTGAACCATGGAAGAAGACCTTGTTCTTGTCTTCGCCCTTTAGAAAACCAAAATCGTGATCCGGGTTAAAATTATTTACTTTACCTTTAATCATATTATTTCTCCTTAAAAATAAAAAACTGGGATAGTCCCAGTTTTTTATCGATTATTCTTCGAATCCTTCAGTAGCTGTTTCTGGGAAGTTATCACGAACAATCTTAGCACAACGTGCACAGAATTGTGGATAATCTGCATCAGAACCAACATCTGTAGAGATTAGACGACAACGTTCACAAGTGTCACCTTCCGCATGTTCAACCACGATTGAAATACCGTCGTTAAAGCTTTGTGCATCACTTGGAGCATCAACTAAATCTTTAACTTCTAGTTGTGAAACCATCAAGATCTGACCAACATTTGTGTGTAGGCTATCTAGTAATGATTTTACTTCATTATTTACAAATAATGATAATTTAGCTTCTGAAGCCTTACCAATTAGCTTATTATTTCTAGCTTCTTCCAATGCCTTCAATACGTCATCTCTGATTTCCATGAACTTGTGCCAGTTTGATGAAAGTTCATCTGCACCAGTTAATTCCATTGGTTCTGGCATTTCTGATAGTTGAACGAATTCTTCTTTTTCAGATAAGAATGGCCAGATTTCTTCAGCAGTGTGAGGAAGAATTGGTGTAATTAATTTAGTAATTGCAACAGCTGCATTGTATAGAACTGTTTGCATTGATCTTCTTTCGGCACTATCTTCGGCGTAGATGTATAGGATATCCTTAGCGAAGTCTAGGTAGAAAGCTGAAAGATCAGCATTGATGAATGAAAGTAAACGACGGTTTAGACTTAGGAAGTCAAAGTTGTCGTAGTCTTCCTTAATGTCTTTTACAAAGTTGTTTAACTTAACCATCATGTATTGGTCAGCTGACTTCATGTCTGCAAAATCAACACTGTTTTCCTTAGGATCAAAGTCAGAAGTGTTGGCAAGCATGTATCTCATGGTATTTCTAATCTTCTTGTATGAATCAGAAATCTTAACAAAGTTTTCCATTGATACACGAACATCGGCAGAAGTATCTACGGAAGTTACCCATAGACGAACGATTTCTGCACCCATCTTCTTAATAACTTCATCAGGAGCAATTGTGTTACCAAGTGATTTACTCATCTTGTGGCCTTCACCATCAAGAGTGAATCCTTGTGATAATAATTGCTTGTATGGAGCCTTACCGCTAAATGCAACACTAGTAATTAAACTTGAGTTGAACCATCCACGGTATTGGTCAGAACCTTCTAGGTATAGGTCTGCAGGGTATGTTAGGTAATCACGTTCAGCACAAACACCTTGGTGTGATGAACCTGAGTCAAACCATACATCCATGATGTCGTTTTCCTTAGTAAACTTACCATTTGGTGAATGTTCACTAGTGAAACCTTCTGGTAATAGGTCCTTAGCTTCTTTTTCGAACCAAATGTCTGAACCATGTTTTGCAAATAAGTCTGCAACGTGGTCGGTAGTTTCTTTGGTAATGATTGGAGTACCATCTTCACCGTAGAAGATTGGTAGTGGAACACCCCAAACACGTTGTCTTGAGATTACCCAGTCACCACGATCTTTAATCATGTTGTATAGACGTTTCTTACCCCATTCAGGTTTGAATTGAACGTCTTCGATGGCATTTAGAATGTCATCTCTAATCTTATCAACAGAAGCAAACCATTGATCAGTAGCACGGTAAATAACCGGCTTCTTAGTTCTCCAGTCAAATGGGTAACTATGAGTGATTGGTTGGTACTTCAATAATAAGTTCTTTTCTTTTAACTTGTTTAATGAAATTTCGTTTGCATCATCGTAGAAGACACCTTCGAAATCTGGACCAGCTTCCTTAGTTAGGTAACCTTGTGCATCAACATCAACAAAAATGTCTAAGCCGTATGATTTACCTACGTAGTAATCATCTTCCCCAAAACCAGGAGCAGTATGAACTAAACCAGTACCAGTATCGATAGTAACGAAATCACCTAGCATGGTTAATAGTTGTCTATCCATAAATGGATGTTGAGCTAATACACCTTCTAGTTCTTGACCTCTTACAGTCTTTACGATTTCGTAGTCTTCCCAACCGAATAATTCGGCATCTTTTTCAACTAATTCTGCAGCTAAAACAAACTTACGATCATCGTTAGCTGGTTTAACAACAGCGTAGTCGAAACCGGCATCAATTGTGATACCCATTGAAGCAGGAATGGTCCATGGAGTAGTAGTCCATACAACCATGTATGTGTTATCTTCGTCTAAAACACCTTTACCATCGACAACTTTTTCAGCGTAGAAAGCTGAAGGTGATTCGATATCGTGGTATTCAACTTCGGCTTCAGCTAGAGCTGATTCTGAAGACCATGACCAGATAACTGGTTTCTTACCACGGTAGATTAGACCCTTTTCAGCCATCTTACCGAATACACGAATTTCAGCAGCTTCAAATTCAGGTTTTAGAGTTAGGTATGGGTTGTCCCATTCACCAGTAACTCCTAGACGTTTGAAACCTTCTCTTTGACGATCAACTTGTTTCAAAGCATATTCATGACAAAGTTTTCTGAATTCGTTAGTATCCATTTTCTTTCTGTCATATCCAGCTTGAGTAAGCTTTTGTTCGATTGGTAAACCGTGAGTATCCCAACCTGGAACGTAAGGTGCTCTAAATCCGTTCATTGACTTGTATCTTACGATAAAGTCCTTTGAAATTTTGTTTAAAGCGTGTCCCATATGAATGTCACCATTAGCATATGGAGGTCCATCATGAAGTACGAATGATGGTTTCCCTTCGTTTAGTTTTTGTCTCATTTGGTAGACGTGATTGTCTTCCCATGCTTTTTGTCTTTCAACTTCTTTAACAGGTAAGTTTCCACGCATCTTAAACTTGGTCTTACCTAGGTTCAAAGTATCTTTTACACGCATAACACACACTCCCTTTTCAAATTATAAAAAAAGAAGACTTCATCACAAGGGACGAAGTCTTCCGCGGTACCACCCAAATTAGGACATTAAAAATAATATCCCATCTTTATTTACTACATTAAAAGAGATTAGCCAGAGGTGATCTGCATAGAATGATTTACAACTGACCTTCCACCATTTGTCAGCTCGCTATATTGTTTCGAATTCTAAGCTTTCTATTCTCTATCTCAAGTTATTCAATTGCTTTGAATGAGCCATCAGGATAAATCTTAATAGTTGCATCTGCTGGCATTTCTTTACCTTCAGATTGTACAACTGTTTCCTTAAAATTGTCAAGGTTATTAATTTGTTCATTAACCTTGTCGAAGTTACCGTCAATTCCGGAAATCATTTGATCCCATTCTGGACTGTTAACAAATTGCATTTGGCTTTCAAGTAAGGTTCTGATCTTTTCTCTGAATGATTCAGTTGTCTTTCTTAAATCATCATTTGCAATAAGTAGTGCTTTAGATTGGTTTGAGATATTTTCAACGATGTCTTTAGCCTTAACGCTAGCATCATTCAAAATTTCATCAGCTTGTTTTCTTGATTGTTCAGTTACGTTGTTGGCTTCGTTTTGAGCTTCAACTTTAACCTTATCAGCAGCATTTTGTGCAATGATAATTGATTGATTCAATGAATCCTTCATACCATTAAAGTATTTTAGTTCATCTTCAGTTTGTTTCAAACGGTTCTTCATATCGATATTTTCGGATAAAGTTAATTGGTAATCCTTGATAATACGATCTAAGAATTCGTTTACCTCGTCAATATTGTAACCTCTCATTTTTACAGAAAACTCTTTATTATGAATATCTTGTGGGCTAAGTACCATTGTATCTCTCCTCCAACCTATTTTTTTAATACAGAAATAATGGCTCTATATTTACCTTTTTTGGTTTGGCCTTCCTGACGCTTTAAACGAATGCGGCCGAATCTTCTAACCGATACAACATCGTGGGTTGTAATTTCGTAATCCGGTCGACTGTTTACCGCCCAGTTAAGGTGAACCTTTTGATGACTAACTAACTCTTTGGCATCATTTCTGGATATGTTAAATCCTTCCGAAATTAAGTTATCCATTCTAAATGATGATAGAGTCGTTGACTCATCTCTCCATTCATTTTCCGGCGTAATTACGTCAGAAAATTCTGTTTCAATCAGTGAAACCTTTGTTTTACCAATTGAGCTAATTTGCATTTTCAAAAAATCAGCAATTTCTCTTGTGCATAGGAATTGCCATCTTGTTCCGTCAGTTAAAATATCTCCAATTGTTGATCTTTCAACACCTGAACCTAATAAAGTTCCCAATATCTTACTGTGACGTAATTTTGAGAACTTTACTGGATATCTAATTTCAAACAACTTAACTTGATAATCATCTTCAGATGGTTCGAAGTATTCTGGATATATCAAGCCACGTTTCATTTCAGAATTTGGATATCCCCCGAAAAATGCGACCGATAAGTCGCTCTGGCGGTTAACTAAAGTCGTTAAAATATAAACCTGTCTAGGGTTTAAAAACTTAGTTAGGATTGGACGATATTGATTAATTGATTCATCAATTAAGTCAGCACAAGAATCGATGAACGGAACTTCTTCTTTTCTAAAATGCTGTTCAATATTTTTATTCATTTTATCTTAAACGTTCATTCATTTCTTTTCTGATTTCCCCGTCTACATAGTAGTTGTGTGGAGTGAAAAGAAAAACTAATTCAGAAATTCTCTCAATATTTCCATCAATAGTGAAAACAACTCCGTTTAAGAAATCAATAATTCTTCTAGTTGCTTCATCGCTAGCAGCATCAAAATTAATGATTACAGCATTGTTATCAATTAATTTTTGCGCAATTGTTTTTACATCAGCATAAATCTTAGGTTCAAAGACGGAGATTTTGCTATTACGACTTTGACTTGAGTTTTTGCTGATTGAAACCACCTTATCATTGTTCTCCACTTGGGAGTTATCTTCTTCGTAAAATTCTTCGTCTTGATCGTAATCAGTTCCGAAGAATTTACTAAAACTAAACTTAGCTGTCATTTCAATTCATTCCCTTCAAAGAAATCTAGAAAAAGTGATTAGTTCTTACGACGGAATTTGAAGAATGGAGGTAAATCGTCATCGCTTGATTTATCTTCCTTTTGATTGTCACTTGAGTTGTTAGCATCAAATGGATCAAATTCTTTCTTTTGTACGTTTTCAAAACGTGTGTCAGATGGCTTATCGTTATCTGTGCTTTCGTCGTTAGTTCTAACGTTACCTTGGTCTTCCTTGTGATGTCTTGGGCTAACTACCTTACCAGGAGTTTCTGAAACTCTTGATGGACGCGCTTGGCCGTTTAGTAGTTCTTCTGGACTAGTTTCGATTCCTGTAGCAATAACAGTAACCTTGATTTCGTCGCCTAGGTCTTCATCAATTGAGGTACCAAAGATAATGTTTACATCGCTAGTTGCAGCTTGAGCAACGATATCTGAAGCATCTTGGGCTTCAAATAGTGACATGTCGGGGCCACCAGTGATGTTTAATAATACTTGTTTTGCACCATCAATTGAAACTTCTAGCAATGGTGAAGAAATAGCCTTCTTGGTTGCTTCTGCAGTTCTGTTTTCACCTGTAGCAGTACCAACACCCATAAGTGCTGAACCAGTGTTTTGCATAACAGTCTTAACATCAGCAAAGTCCAAGTTAACGTATCCAGGACTAGTAATTAAATCTGAAATACCTTGAACACCTTGTCTTAATACGTTATCAGCTTCTTGGAAAGCTTCCATCATAGGTGTCTTCTTATCAACCATTTCTAGTAGACGGTTGTTGGCGATTACGATTAAGGTATCAACGTTTTCCTTTAATGCTGAAACACCTTCTGCAGCATATTTAGATCTTCTTGGTCCTTCAAAAGTAAATGGTCTTGTAACAACACCAACAGTTAAGGCACCTGAGTCCTTAGCAATCTTTGCAACGATTGGAGCAGCACCGTTTCCAGTACCACCACCCATTCCGGCAGTTACGAATACCATATCTGCACCTTGAAGTGCTTCTGAGATAGCTTCTTCACTTTCTTCAGCGGCCTTAGTTCCAACTTCTGGATCAGAACCAGCACCTAAACCTCTAGTTAATTTAGGTCCTAATTGAATTTTTGTTTCAGCTTTTGATGTGTTTAATGCTTGAACATCGGTATTTGCAACGATAAATTCAACACCTTTAACATCTTCAGCAATCATACGGTTAACGGCGTTACTACCACCGCCACCTACACCAATAACTTTAATTTTTGCGCCTTGGTTTTCAGTAGAATCTAATGAAAATTCCATTTTAACTTCCTCCGTGTACTTCTGTTATTTTATTCGAAAAAGTCTTGGTAAAAGCGTTTAAGTCTTCCCTTAGTGCTTTTAGCTAGTTTTGAACCAGACTTTTTAGGTTTACTTGGTTGTTGTGGTTGATTATCTTGTTGAATGTATTCAGATGAGTTATCGATTACATCATCGCCATAATCGTTACCAATGAAATCATCATTGGATTGGGTGTTGTTCACTACAGTTTTGCCTTCTAGTGATGATCTTACTAACACTTGAATTTCACTCATGTTAGCACGATAAGTTACTAGTGACAATGGAAGTGAAAATGATGGGTGTCTTAATCCCATTTGATCTGGAATGTAAACTCTAACATTAGTATCAAATCTATCGGCTGCTAATTCTGAGATTCCAGGCAATGCTGCAACTCCACCAGTTAGAACAATACCTCCAGGTAGATTTAAAGCAGAAATGCTGCTTAAACTCTTGTACATTCTAGTAAAGATTTGGTCTACTCTAGCTTGAATGATTTCTGCTAGGTATTTTTCAGAAATTCTGACTGGTTGGCTTTGACCAACAACTTCAATTGGAAATTCATTGCTTTCTGATGCTTCAATTTCATCAGCGTAACCGTAATCGCGTTTAACTTTTTCGGCACTTTCTAATGAAGTGTTAAGCACTACCGAAATGTCTTTAGTGATGTATTCTCCACCTTCACTATCTACAGTAGTGAATTTTAGTTGATGATCATGAACAACAGAAGCAGTTGTTTGTCCACCACCTAAATCGATTAGAACAGTTCCAAAGTCTTGTTCTCCGTCATCTAAAATGGTCATGCCTTGTGCTAGTGGCATGTTGATGATTGAAGATGGATTTAATCCAGCTCTTTGAACCGCTTTTCTAATATTATGGATGATAGTCTTTGGTCCAGTGATGATTCGACCCTTCATTTCGAGTCTTACACCGACCATACCTCTTGGGTCCTTAATACCGTCAAATCCATCAACGATGAATTCGTCAGCTAAGGTATCCATAATTTCTCTTTCTGGTGGTAGGTTTTTAATCATTGCAGACACAGTAACGTTTTTAACGTCTTCATCTGAAATTTCTCTTGATTGATCTGAGATAGCAACCATTCCGCTGCATGGTTCAATCTTTAATTGGTTGGCAGGAATACCAACAATCACATCATGAATTTGAATACCAGCTTTTTCTTCTGCCTGGTTAACAGCTCTTCTAATTGATTCAGAAGCCTTGTCAATATCGACGATGATGCCTCGGCTAACACCTTCAGAACGTTCGTTTCCTAAACCTAAAACGTTCATTTGGCCCTTTACTTTTTCGGCAACAATCACCTTAATTGACGTAGTTCCAATATCCAATCCAACATACATTTCTGAATTCATTATCTAAGGGAACCTCCAATTAAGCATAATTATTCTTAGACACTCTAGTTTATATTTAAGTTAGTTATAAGTTAATTTTAACACAGGAGTGGACAACTCTAAAGAACCATTATTAGTTTCTTTTTTTAGTTGTAGTTGTTGTTTTCTTAGCATCCTTATTTAGCGTTTCTTTAAGCTTAGTTTTTGTAGATGCTTTAGTGGTTGTATTGCTACTTTTTTTCTCATCATTGATTGGGAATGAGTAAGCACCAACCTCTAAATTAATAACACTTTTTGTTTTTAATTGAGTGGCTATTGATCGATAGAAGCCCATCTTATCATTAAAATCGTGCATTAAGATAATAACGCGATTCCCATCTCGCATATAAACGTGTAATTCATCCGAGTACACCTTAGTTGGTGAGTATGAAATGACACGAATGTTGTCTCTGATGTCCTTAGGTAGCTTTAAATACTTTTCAATCATTGATTTCAATAATGACTGATTATTAAATTTCACTATATAAGGCATCTTAGAATCATTAGGGTTCTTTACAGCAATATTAGTAACCTTTCCGTTTTCTAATATTAGATACTGCTTGTTGCCACGAGTTTCATAACCAATTTCTTTGTATGGTGAAACTGAAACAGAAAGATGATTAAATCCCGTAAATTTAAAATCTAACGATTTAACGCGATGATCATCATTAATAACCCTTTGGTTAATTTTATTTTTATGACCAATAACTTTAAAAATACTGTCCCCTTCATCTAACTGAAGTTCTCTCTTAATATCTTTTTGAGAGATATATCCGTTTCCATTAACGCTAATACTGCTAATTCGACTCATTGGTGAAACCAAATAAATCAAGATTAGTAGCAACACCACCAATGGGATGATGATATATGAGGAAGATTTCATTTTATTTTTTATCTTTTGCTTATGCAATTCAACAAAATCATCGGATATTCTTGAAGCCTTATTCGAGGATTTTTTTGAGGAAAACAATTTAGACTTCATAGTAAAGTTCCTCCATTAACGGCAAATTGATTTTGCAACTTCCAACAGACGACTTGCGGCATCACGACAACCCATTTTCCTTGAGTTTTCAGCCATCTCGTCTCTTTTTGCCTTGTCATTCATGATAAAGTCAGAATTTTCAATTAATGTCTTTGCGTTTAAATCATTCTCAGTAATGATTAAAGCAGCATCATTTTTTACCAAACTTAAAGCATTCTTGGTTTGGTGGTCAGCAGTAACATATGGGCTTGGAATTAACACTGATGGAATACCAAGTGCAGTAATTTCAGCTAGACTGGTAGCCCCTGCTCTACCAACGATTGCATCAACTTTTGGTAAAACGTTTGGCATATCAGCAATGTAATCCTTAATTACGACATTATTGTTGATTGTTTGTCCTTTTAGTTGTTCCATAACATCATCATAACGCTTTTTACCAGTAACGAACACGACTTGATAATTCTTTTCATTGTATTGACGAATGCTTTCGCAAACAACTTTATTAATCTTCAATGCACCTTGGCTACCACCAAAGATTAAAAGTGTTGGAACATCATTTTTTAATCCGTATTGGTTCCAAGAAAAATCAGATTTTAAGTTTGCAACTTGTTGGGCACGTGGGTTACCAGTGTACACTGTTTTTTCCTCGGGAAATTGACTGATGGCATCTTCGAATCCAACGGCAATCTTGTCAACGTGTTTGCTTAGGAAACGGTTAGTTAAACCAACCACACTATTTTGTTCGTGAATCATTGTTGGAATCTTCATTTGAGAAGCTGCATAAACAACGGCTCCAGAAACGTATCCACCAGTACCAATCACGATATCTGGTTTGAATTTTTTAATTAACTTCTTTGATTTATGTAGACTCTTTAAAAACAAACTAACAGTTTTTACGTTGTATAAAGAAAGAGAACGTTTGAATCCTTGGATTTCTAATTCTTCAAAAGCAATGTTGTGCTTTGGAACGATATCCTTTTCCAAGCCTCTAGTTGATCCAACATATAAAACTTCAGCATTTGGATCAACTCTGCGAAGTTCTTCAATTAATGCTAGTGCAGGATAGATGTGGCCACCAGTTCCTCCACCTGAAATCATTAGTCTCATTAGTTTTCTTCCTTTCTACCTGTTTTTTGTTCTACTAGTTGGATGAATTCGTCCCCTCTTTGTTCAAAGGTATCATATTGATCCCAACTAGCATTAGCTGGAGACAATAGAACAATGTCGCCTTCTTCACTCATTGCCCATGCTTCATCCACAGCTTCTTTCATGTTGTTTACAATCTTGATGTTTTTAACGCCAGCCTTCTTAGCAGTATCTGCTAACAATTCCTTAGTTTCACCAAATAAAGTGATTGCCTTAACGTGGTCGGCGAAATCCTTTTCGAGTTTTTCAAAAGTGTAACCACGATCTAATCCACCCGCAATTAAAACAACGTTGTCTTTAAAACTTCTCAAAGCCACTTGGGTTGCTTCAATGTCTGTAGCCTTGGAGTCATTGTAGAACTTTCTACCATCAGCAGTTAATACGTATTGGACACGGTGTCTGACACCACCAAATGTACTTAGCGCCTTCTTAATTGCAGAATTACTCTGGCCCATAATCTTTGCAACAGCAATTGCTGCTAATGCGTTTTGGACGTTTTGTTGACCAGGCACTCTAATTTCATCGATGTTCATAACGAATTCATCTTTAAAGAAGATTTGTTCATCTTTAACATAAGCACCATCTGTACTTACTGCGTCGTATGAGAAAGGAACAACCTTAGCCTTACTACGCTTGCTCAATTCACGCCATTCTTCATTATCAAAATTCACAACGAAGTAGTCGTTCTCATCTTGATTTTCTGTGATGCGCATTTTGGCGTTAACGTAGTTTTCTCTGGTCTTATGGTAGTCAAGATGGTTAGAGAAAACGTTATTTAAAACAGCAATGTGAGGATGTAATGTCTTAATGCCAACTAACATGAAACTTGATAGTTCTAAGACAATGTCATCATCCTTAGTTGCCTTTGTGGTAACAGTACTTGCTGGAACACCAATGTTTCCGGCAACGTACGAACATCCAGTAGTTCTTTCTTCGTTTAGGATGTCATTAATCATAGTTGAAACGGTTGTTTTACCATTACTACCAGTTACACCAACAATTGGTGCTTCACTGACTTGACTGGCAATTTCAACTTCAACTGTGATTGGAATATTTCTTTTAATTGCTTCTTTAATTAGTTCATTATCGTAAAAAATTCCAGGGTTCTTGACGATTAAATCAAAATTGTAATCATCTAAAATCTTTGGACTTTGTTTAGCATCAATTACCTCAACGCCAATTTTTTTTAACTCTTCTTTTGCGTCCGATTTCAAAGGATTAGCGTCATTTAACCAAACGTTAGCGTTTAATTGCTTTAATAATTTAGATGCATTGATTCCACTCATTCCTGCACCTAAAACTAGTATGTTTTTATTTTGATAATCGTCAATATTTTTCATAATTCATGCTCCCAAAAATATTATTATAAAATAATTGATAAAACTCCGGTAATTGCCAATATAGTACCTACAGACCAGAAGACAATATCAATCTTCCATTCTGACCAACCTAGCATTTCAAAATGGTGATGGATTGGTGACATTAAGAACACTCTCTTACCAGTAAGTTTAAATGATGTAACTTGAATCATTACACTCAATGTTTCCAATACAAACATGAAACCAATCCAAATTAATGAAAGTTCATGATGAACCAGAATTGATACGGCAGCTAAAGAACCACCAAGTGCTAATGATCCCATGTCTCCCATGAAAATCTTAGCTGGCTTGTGGTTGAATACCATAAATGCACATAGTGAACCAACTACTGCTAAACAGAAAATAGCAACATCCATTTGATGTTGAACTAATGCAACAACTGCATAAGCTAGGAAGGCAATGATTGATAATCCACTAACTAGACCATCTAAACCATCAGTTAAGTTAACTGCGTTTGAGAAACCAGTTAGGTAGAAGATAATGAAAATTGCGTAGAACCAACCAAGGTGTAAATCACCCATAAATGGAATCTTTAGTGCTAGTGGAAAGTGGTGTGCATAAACGAAAGTAAAGATTAGTCCACCCACGATTTGACCCGCTAGTTTTTGCCATGCTTTTAGACCTTCATTTTGACGTCTAAACAGCTTGATACTATCGTCCCACATTCCTAATAATCCGTACAATACTAGGATGAACAATAGGATTAGTAGTGTTGGGTTCATCATGTGAGCAACCCCACCACTAATTAGTGACGCAATAATGATTGCAATGATGAAAAGAAGACCACCCATTGTAGGTGTTCCTGATTTCTTTTCATGCCACTTTGGTCCTTCTTCTCTAATCATTTGGCCTTCATGCTTTCTTCTGAAGTAGCCAATTAGAGATGGCATAAAGATTAATGTAATTAAAAAACTAATTATGATTGGTAAAACAATATTCATAAACATCCTGATTTCAATCCCCTATTTAAATTTTATGGTTACCTTGGTTCCACCATCTAGACTTTCCCCTGGTTTGACGGATTGCTTATAGGCAAATCCATCACCGTCAAGTTCGGCATCAATACCTGCCATTCGACAGTATGTCGCAACATCATATCTAGACCAGCCCTTTAGGTTAGCCATCGTCTTACTGCCGTTGGTTTGAACAATTACCATTCGATTCTTTGAAACTTTTTCGTTGGCATCAATTGATTGATCTAATACTTTATCCCCGTCACCAATAATTGCATATTTCAAACCAGCATCTTTTAGTGCTGCCTTAGCTTCACTAGTAGACTTACCAGTAATACTTGGAACCTTTAGACTATTTTCGCTTTCAGCATTTACGTTTTCTTCCAATGCCAATCTCATCACTGGGTTAAAGATTTCAGCCATTAGTTGTGAGGCTGTCTTAGTTCCAGTTAAATGAGGTTGTTTCATCGTTATATATAAGATGTATTTTGGATTATTTGCTGGTGCAATTCCGGCAACTGAGTATAGGTAACTATCATCACCAGATTCGTATCCAGACTTACCATCACTGACTTGGGCAGTACCAGTCTTTGCGGCAATCTTGTAACCTGGAATCTTGTATGCTCCACCAATACCATATGATTTATAAACAACATCTTCCATATGTTGAATAACTTGTTTTGCTGTATTTGCGGTAATTGGATGACCAACTACCTTCTTTGGATATGATTTAATGACCTTCTTGGTCTTTGGATCCACAATCTTTGTAACAAGTCTTGGTTGTAACATTGTACCACCGTTAGCGATTGAAGTTAATGCTCTCATCATTTGCATTGCATTAACTTGGATACCTTGTCCAAACGCTGTATTAGCTTGTTCGATTGGGTAGTTAAATTGAACGCTTCCTGTTTCTTCTCCAGGGAAGCCTAAGTTAGTTGAAGTAAAGAATTGGAAACGGTTCATGTAGTTGCGCCAAGTCTTAGCACCCATTTGTTGTTCAAGATGGGCCATGGCAACGTTACTTGATAATGCGAAACCTTTGTTGTAAGTAATGTTACCCCAACCGTTTGTATTCCAGTCAGGAACAACCTTACCATCAACTAGGTATTTACCAGAATGATATGTGGCGTTTCCGTTATAGTGACCACTATTAATTGATGATGCAACAGTGAAAATTTTCATTGTTGAACCAGGTTCGTATGAATCTTGGATTAATGTGTTACGCCAGATACTACTTAGTCCCTGCTTGGTAGTAGCGTTAAATGTAGGACGTTGAGTAGCAGCTAAAATGTCACCAGTTTTAGCATTCATCAAAACGGCATTCATTGTCTTTGGATGAACTTGGTTGTAAACACTGGTCATTTCAGTTTCTAGTAAAGATTGAAGTCGGTAGTCTAAAGTAGTGTAGACGTCGTCACCATTCTTGGCAGGCTTATTAACACTTTCACCGTTATCAACTTCCACACCTGCATTGTTTAGTTGAGTGGTCTTGTATCCATTCTTACCAGTCAATAGTTCGTTATATACCTTTTCGATTCCCATTTGACCAGTTAGTGATACCTTGCTATCACTAGAGTTTGAGTTAGCAGACGCATATCCAATGATGTGAGAAGCAAAGACACCATTTGGATATAGTCTTGATGGTTGTTGTAAGAAATTCAAACCAGAAATATGGTATGAATCCAGTTTTTGTTTTTGAGTTAATGAAATGTTAGTACCGGCTGAACCAAATTCAACTTGGAATGCATTGGTACTAGGATTTAGATCCTTTAATGCTTGTTTATATGAAATTGATAACACTGAAGAAATGGCTTTGGCAGCTTTTTCCTTATCAGTGATGTACATTGGCTTGTTATCTAAACCAACTTGTTTCTTATTCAAGATGGCATACATTGTATAAACGTTAGTGTCTTCGGCAAGAGGTTGTCCGTTTGCATCATAAATAGTTCCACGTTTAGCAGAAATAACGTTGCTTTGAGTGTACAAACTCTTTGCCATTTCGCTTAAGTTGTATCCACCAACGTTTTTAAATACTGATACATATGTAAATCTCAATACCATACACAAAAAAACGCCTAGACATAGCAATAGTAAAAATTGTCCATAGCGGCTACGGTTTTCTCGGCGTTTTTTTTGTTTGTTCCGATTATTTAATTTATTCATTTGCTAACATTCCTTACGTTTTTATTGGACAAAGATAAATCGGCTTGTTTAGCAATTTTTTGTAGACGATTTCCGCTTTGAAGTTCACTTACTTCTTGCTTTAGTGTACTGTTATCATCTTTAACCTTGCCTAATAAATTAGTTGTTACTTGAAGTTCTGTGGCGTGGTTACCTAGTGAGATCTTTTCACCAACTAGTCCAACCATCAAAAAGAATACAAGTGAACATCCTAATATTACAACAGTTTTTTCAAATTTTGACAATCCAAGTCTTACATTTGATTTTACTTCTGGATTTTGTTGTTTTTGTTGTTCCCCTGCGGAGTAATAACCAGGGGTAGCGTATACGCTATTAGCTAGATTATTTTGTGCCATCAGATTAACTCTTCTCTCTATTATTTATTAATTCTCTCAATAACTCTCAATTTTGCACTATGTGAACGATGATTATCTCTCAATTCGTCATCACTCGGTAGTATTGGTTTCCTATTAATTAATTTGTAGTCAGGTTTCATGGCGTCTGGAATGATTGGTAAACCACTTGGTAAATCTTCAATCGTGGTCTTTTCCTTAAACATTGTCTTAACCAATCGATCTTCTAATGATTGGAAAGTAATGACGCTTACTCTTCCGTTCACATCAATTAAATCGATTGCTTTTTCCAATGATTCTTCCAAAGCACCTAGTTCGTCGTTCACCGCAATTCTCAATGCCTGAAAGACTTTCTTGGCAGGATGACCACCGTGACGTCTAGCCGCGGCTGGAATTCCTTCCTTAATCACATCAACAAGTTGTTCTGTTGTGTCGATTGAATGGTTTTCTCGGTTCCTTTCAATCGCTCGTGCAACTTGCTTAGAAAATTTTTCTTCTCCATAACGGAAGAAAATCTTCACTAATTTTTCGTATGGCCATTCGTTGACGATTTTCCATGCGTCTAATGGATTTCTCTGATCCATTCGCATATCTAATCGTGCATCGTGTTGATAACTAAAGCCTCTACTTGCGTCATCAAACTGTGGAGATGAAACTCCTAAGTCATACAGAATTCCATCAACAAATTGAATTCCTAATTTATTCATTTCTTCTTGAATGTATCTAAAGTTGCTTCTAACAAAGGTAACCTTATCCTCATCTATGTATTGCTTGAGATTAGTTTTGTTATATTCGATTGCCACTTCATCTTGATCGAATGAATAAAGATGACCAGATGTTAATTGTGACAAAATTCGGGCACTGTGGCCTCCCCCACCAAGGGTACAGTCGATGTAAATGCCATCGGGTTTAATATTTAATCCGTCAACTGCTTCTTTAAGTAGTACAGTTTCATGATGAAATTCCGTCATAATTAGTCACCTTCTTTTCTAAAAATCAATTAAGTCTTCAGCAATGTCGTCGAACTCTTCACCAGCAGTTGCTGAGAATTCGTCCCACTTTTCCTTGCTCCAGATTTCAATTCTTGTGGAAACCCCCACAATCACACATTTCTTTTCGATACCCGCGTAATCAATCAAAGTATCTGGAATGTTAATTCTTCCTTGGCTATCAACCTTACTTTCGTCGGCGGCTGAGAATAGAAAACGTGAAAAGTATCTTGCTGACTTCTTGCTTACAGGAAGTTGATTAATCTTTTCTTGAACCTTTTTCCATTCATCCATAGGATATCCGAATAAACATCCATCAAGTCCACGTGTGATGATGAAGTTCGCACCTATTTCTGATCTAATCTTGGAAGGAATGATCAAGCGCCCTTTTGAATCTATTGAATGTTCATATTCACCCATTAACACGCTTCTTCACTCCTTCCAATTTATATTACCTTGATTTTACCACTATCCACCACTTCGTACCACCTTATTATTAAATTTCTTCCAATATGTACTAATTTTCACCACATTTAGATTAAAATCCACTAATTTTAGACAATAAAAAAAGAGCTACCAACATTGGTAGCTCAAGGTTTTAAAGCGTTTTGGCGGCAATTATCAAAATGGTGGAGGGCCAGACCACAAAAAAGTAAATTACTGAAAATCTCCACAAGAATTTGTAAAAAATCCCCACTTTGGCATTACTACGTGTGAACAAGTAGTAGATCGCGTAGATAATCCCAATGATAACAAGTCCTAACCATACATATGGTAAGAAAGATTGATCGTGTTTATCCAATGATAATTGGTAGATATCATAACTCATGATAATTGGAAAGAAATCACTCGCTCTAATCGAAATCTTATAAAGTTTGCTAATAATTTTTTTGACGATATTGAACAGTAATGAAAATAAGAATAAAAATACCACCTGAACTAATACCATGGTCAAAAATCCAAACGGAGAAATAACAATCACCTCAATATGAATTAGTTTGCATTATTCGCTGATGAACTGTAAACTTTAAAATATATTATTAATTGCGGAAAGTGGTGTTAATAATGGCTAAGAAAAAGAAATCTAGATTTCAAATCATTACCATGATTTTTGTCTGGTTAATGATTATCTCAACTGTTGGTGGTTTAGTACTAGGTGCTGCCTTCCAACTATTTGAAAACTAATAAAAAATGGAACCTATCAAAATGATGGGTTCCATTTTTTTAGTCATTATCAGGTTGTTTATAAACCTCTCTTGGTTTACTTCCTTCCTGAGGGCCAATGTAACCACGTTGTTCTAAGTCATCAATAATTCTAGCTGCGCGATTATAACCGATTCTAAAGTTACGTTGTAGTAATGATGTACTTGCCTTTTGTTCTTTTACAACAAAGGCTAGTGCGTCATCGAATAAGTCGTCTTGATCTTCGTTTTCTTCGTCGACCTTGATTTCTTCATCCGTAACAATCATATCGTCGTCATATTCGGCAGGTTGTTGTTCTTTAATATAATCTACCACATTTTCAACATCTTGATCAGATATAAATGCACCTTGCACACGGCTTGGCTTATTCTTATCAATTGGTAGATATAACATATCCCCACGACCTAATAATTTTTCAGCACCATTAGTATCTAGGATAGTTCTAGAATCAATCCCACTTGAAACGGCAAAAGCAATTCTAGATGGCACGTTAGACTTAATTAGACCGGTAATAACATCAACTGATGGACGTTGAGTTGCCAAAATCATGTGAATTCCGGCAGCACGTCCCATTTGTGCCAATCTAATGATGGCACCTTCGACGTCATTTGAAACAGTCATCATCAAGTCAGCCAATTCATCAACAACAACTACGATGTATGGAAGTGGTTTTAAATCGCCACGTTCTTCTTCGGTCATCCCTTCTACATATTCATTAAAAGTACTAATCTTTCTTTGATTATGCTTAGCAAACAAGTCATATCTGTGTTCCATTTCCGCAACAACCTTGTTAAGGGCTCTTGCAGCCTTCTTAGGTTCTGAAACAACTGGTGATAGCAAGTGTGGAATCCCGTTGTAAATTCCTAGTTCAACCTTCTTAGGATCAATTAGCATCATCTTAACTTCGCTAGGTTTAGCATTCATTAAAATGCTAGTAATGATTCCGTTGATGGCAACGGACTTACCACTACCAGTTGAACCAGCGATTAATAGATGAGGCAACTTAGTTAGGTCGGTTGTAATAACATCCCCACTAACGTTTCTTCCCAATGGCACTGTCAATAATCCATGCTTGGATTGTTGTGATGTTTTGACAACATCCTTAAATGACACCATCGCGACCTTCTTGTTTGGTACTTCAATCCCGATTAATGATTTACCAGGAATTGGTGCTTCAATACGAATGTCCTTAGCTGCTAATGCCAAGGCCAAGTCGTCTGCTAGGTTAACAATCTTGCTAACCTTAACGCCGATTGCTGGATGTAATTCATATTCAGTAACTGAAGGTCCCAAGTTAACATTTTTAATTTCGGCGTCAACACCAAAACTGTTCAATGTCTTCTTCAATACGGTTGTATTATGGTCGATGTTTTTAAACTCATCTTTTTGGTCACTTCTAGCCACATCGGATAACAAGCCAATCGGTGGCAATTGATAGTTGGAATCATCAATATCCTTAATATCGATTCCCTTACTATCATTTTCGGTGTGTCCGTTGATAATTTCAGATAGCTTTGGTTTGTTTCTGGTATCTTGATTGTAGTCGTTTGCTGACTTAAAGTCTGAACGATCCAAGTTAGCTTCTGGCTTACTCTTTACCTCTGGTTTTTCAGGTTCGTTATCCATCCAACCTGAAAGCTTAATCTTAGGCTTTTCTTCAACAGAAGCTGGGTTCTTTCTTCTTTGAACCCTAGACATTGGATTAACGTCTTCGACTTGTTCTTCATCATCTTGATTATCTTGTCTTTCTTCTAAGTGGCGTTGCTTACGTTCTTCAATTGCAGAACCAATCTTTTGTGATGATTCTTCGGAGTATTTTCTAACGTTATCCATGACTTTATTCATTGGAACGTTAAAGAATACGATTAATCCGACAATCATCATAATAATTGATAGGATTTCTGATCCCAGAATTGAAACTAAGAAATCAAATACTACTAATAAGCATGCCCCAATCATTCCACCACCAACTGATGAAGCATCGGTTAGGTGAATGAAATCCTGGCTAATTAAAGATAGTGTCTTTGATATAAAGGCATTGTCGCTACTGTTTGAAAACAATAATGCTGATAAGAACAGTGTTAAACCAAGGTAAAAGATGGTTCCACCAATTATCCAACGCTTATTGTATTGAAGCTTAGGTCCTTTAATTAGGTAGATAAACCCGACAACTAGTGCAATCAATAATCCAAATGGACTACTATCTCCGATAAAGAATCTAACGATATTATCGAAAGTGATTCCTAAAAAGCCCAATTTAAAGAGACTGAATGCACTGACCAAAATCATAATAAATCCAATAATATGATTTTGATACTTGCTATCGATATTAAATAATTTGGCATTGGTGGTTGTTTTTTTCTTTTTACGCGCGCTTGTTTTTCTCTTTGCCAAATTGATTACCCCTTATCATTTATTTTAGTTTGTCGTATTCGTACTTGTGTGTTCTTTCAAGATTTGGAAATGATTGTTGTCTTAACGCTTCGTAAATAACGATGGCACATGTATTTGATAGGTTCAATGCACGAATGTGAGTGTCATCTTGTGGAATTCTGATTGCCTTTTCTTCATTATCACGCATGAACATTTCAGGTAATCCAGTGGTTTCCTTACCAAACATGAAGTAGTAGTTGAAGTCATCGTCCGTGTAATCACGATCTGTGTAGTCGTGGTTAGCAAACTTAGATACTAGGTAAAGTTTGTCCTTTTCGCCTAAAGTGTTCATGAATGCTGGTAAGCTTTCGTGATAGTTGATATCAACCTTGTCCCAGTAGTCTAATCCAGCTCTTTTTAGATGCTTGTCATCAACTGAAAATCCTAGTGGTTTGATTAAATCCAAAACAGTGTCGGTACCGGCACATGTTCTAGCAATGTTACCAGTGTTGGCTGGCATTAATGGTTCAAATAAAACAATATGGTTAGTCATAATTTTTCCTCGCTTTAAAACTGATTATCTAATATTGATACATCAACTGTGATTGATGTTAATGATTCAACTTCTGCTTGTGTTAAATCTTTCGCATTATGGCCCCAATGAAGTGGTGTCATAATCATTAAATCGTGAGTTAACTCCTTAGGTAACTCAACGGTGTATTTCACATCGTATTTCTTCGCATTTGGATAATGCTCCATAAATAGATCGACAACCTTTTGGTTATCATAGCTACTGTTTTCGCTATCATTACCATAAAGTTTTTGACGCAATTCAAATAGGTAACGTGAGTTTGGCACAATCTTAATCAAGTGACCCTTAGGTGCAATGATTCGATTGAATTCCTTGTAAGCTGATGGTGAAAATAAATCCATAATAATATCAATGCTTTGATCATTAAATGGAAGGTTCGCCAAATCAGCAATACAGAAAAACATTTGGTCGCTTAATTCACTGGTTGATAGATTGACCCCTGGTTTAGAAATATCAAAGCCAATCGCACTATCCACGTTTTTTCTTAAGTCTTCCAAACGTTTTAGTGGTGTTCCTTCTCCACTACCGATGTCAACGATGTTCTTATGCCCGGCATCGATTAGTTCATTAATCTTTTGTAAAATCCCATCGAAGAAACCAGCCTGCATAATCCTTCGTCTAGATTCTAACATATCCCCATCATATTCTGTATTCACCTTATGGTTAATAAATTGAATGGTTCCCTTTTTGGAAATATCCAATGAGTGGTTGTTAGGACAAACGATTGAATTATCAACTTGGTTAATAAATGATTCTTTACATACTGGGCATCTAAATAAATCGATATTTTGTTTTAAAAATTGCTTTGCAATTTCGATTTTTTTCATATTTAAATCATCCTTATCCAATTCAATATATAAGTATATCATATTCGTAAAGCCTTCATTTACAGGAACTAAAAAAGCCCCTAATATCAAGATATTAGAAGCCTTGAATAATTGATGACATATCTGTAGGAATTTTTGATTCACAGACTACGTCTTGTTGTATAAACGGATTATAAAATTTCATTTTATAGCAGTGTAATGCCTGACGATCCAACTCATTGTTGTCTGGATTGTAAAGCCAATCACCAATTAGTGGATGACCAATTGCTTCAAAGTGAACCCTGATTTGATGGGTTCGACCGGAATGCAGCTTAATCTTAACCAATGAGTGACTAGGTGTGTTTTTTTCCACCCATGCCTCCGTCTTGGAAGGTTTTCCACCCTCTATCACACATCTTTTAATAAACGAACCAGGTTGTCGATCAATCGGTAGATTGATTTCTAGATGTTTGTCATTCAATGGATTTTCCACAATTGCGAAATACATCTTTTCAATTTGATGGTGTTGCATTTGCTTATCCAATACCGAATGTGCAAAGTGGTGCTTGGCAAAAATGATAATCCCACTGGTGTCCATGTCTAATCGATTCACGATATGAATCTTTTGATTATCGTAATCTTGTCTTAGGAAGTATCCCTTCACTCGATTAGCAATTGTATCATTTTTATATAGATGGGATGGTAGACATGCCACATGAGCTGGTTTATCAACAATCAAAAAGTGATCATCTTCATACAAAATGTTGATTGGTAGATTTGATACCGCAATGATGTCGTTGGCTGGTTCAGGTGGTAAAGTAATCGTCACCTCGTCGCCCTGTGCCAACATGTAATTGACCTTCTCTTCAACACCGTTGACTACAATTTTGCCACCTTCGAATTTAATCTGTTTCAATAGTGTGCGCGAAATACCATTTTGGCGTAAGAATGTTCTTAATCGGATGGGACTGTCCTGTTGATTGGACCAGGTGAAACTAGTCATCCTCATGAACTCCGATAAATGAATTACTTACACGTTTCCAGAAATGGGTATGACGATATTGGGCGAAGTAAATTCTATCGTTGCAGATGGAATATGAAATTGATTTAATTGGACGATCAGAAATCAATAACTGGTCACATGTTAAAATGTTGTGCTTGGGTGAATCAGGAACAATTGTGATTGTTTCATCAGGTGGCACAATTACAGGTGAACCCAATGTTCTAAAGACACGGTTATTGATTGATGCCATTTCTGATACTTGAATTGCGTTTAGTTGAGGGTTGATGATTGCCCCACCAACTGACTTGTTATAAGCGGTAGAACCGGTTGGTGTGGAAACGCAAAGTCCATCCCCTCTAAACTTTTCAAAAAATTCATCCTTGATGTAAATATCAGTAACCATTGTTCCGTTAATGCGTTTTAGGGTAGATTCATTTAACGCAACGAAACTATCGTCTGGTCCACCATCGGTGTATTGAACCTTGATTGATAGCAATGGATAGCTAACGCTTTGACCATTATCGTCTTCCAAACTGTCAACTAGTTCTTTTACTTCGTAGTCACGCCAGTCGGTGTAAAAACCAAGGTGGCCCGTATGGATTCCGACAAATCGAATCTTGCTAATTGCATCGCGATAATGATGAAAAGCTGACAAAAGTGTTCCGTCTCCTCCAACAGAAATCACAATTTGCGGATTTAATCCATCGTATTCAAGTTTTTCAGACGCATCAATTTTTTCTTTTAATTGTGTAGCAACCTTTTTGGATGTAAATCCGTCGTTACTATAAATTGCAACCTTCATAACTATTCATCCCTATTATGTTCATTTTTGGTTCCATCTTCTTGAGTTTCAATTAACTCATCTCTGATTTCAGACATCCCTTCATCCAACTTGAATGCTGTTTCCGCAGATTGTTGAAGACGTTTCTTCAATCCTTCTGGGAATTCACCATTGTATTTGTAATTTAGGGAATGTTCTACTGTTGCCCAGAAATTCATGGCAAGTGTTCTTACCTGAATTTCGGCTAAAATTTTCTTTTCTCCACCGACTAATTCGATTGGATACTCAAAAACAATATGGTATGAACGATATCCACTAGCTTTTTCACGATTAACATAGTCACGTTCTTCCAAGATATTAATATCGCTTCTTCTTCTAAGAATATCGACAACAACATAAATGTCATCAACAAAAGGACACATAATTCTAAGTCCCGCAATATCTTCCATATCTTGAGATAAACGATCTTCTGATACATAGCGGCGTTTCATTTTTTCTTTAATACTGTCGATTGGTTTCACTCGACCAGTAACAAACTCAATCGGACTTCTTTTATCCGATTGAATGAATTCTTTACGAATTCCTCTTAATTTGACCTTTAATTCACCTACGGCTTGTTCGTATGGGAATAAAAAGTCACTCCAGTTTTTTATCACTAGGCTAACCTCCTTGTTAAACCTAATTTACTACACTATTTTACCACACTATTCAAGAAGTAAAAAAGCAAACAATTTTTTACTGTTTATGAGCAAAATGGTTGTATTTACCGGTGTATTTGGTATTCTATTTAATGGAATTTATAGAACGAAACAAAAATCTTAATGGAGGGATAAAAGTGTTTGAACTATTTCTGTTTATAGATCCATTGTGTAAAGCATGCAGGAATTCAGAAAATACCGTTTTACAGATTTCTGAAGACGTTGATTCAAAATTTAAGTTGCAGTTCATTCCGATTTACAATCTAAAGGTTGTCCAAACCGACTTCTGCAACTCAAACAATCAACTAAAAAAGCGATTATCTTCTGAAGAACTTTCTGCCTTATACAGAAACGTTGTCTTAGATTATAAGGCTGCCTTATTCCAAGGTATGAAAAAAGGACGTAAGTTCTTAACAGCGATTCAGGATAAACTATTGACTGAAGGTTACATCTACTCAGATGAAATGGCAATTGCAATTGCCGAGAAATGCGGTCTAGATGTTGAAATGTTTAAGGAAGATCGTCGTTCAAACCTTGCTAAGAAATCAATCAAAAAAGACCAAGATTTGGTCCAAAACATGAAGATTGAAAAACCAGCCTCAGCTGTTATCTTCAACTGTGAAGGAAACGATGATGGTATTTTAACTGATGACATTGAATACTCAACATTATTCAATGCCTGCTGTGATAAGAACTTAACTCCCGAATACTTAAAGGATGCGTTAAGTGAAAGCAGTCTAAAAGAAACTAAAATGAAACACCTTCGTGTTCTAAAATAAAAAAAGCTTCCAACAAAAAGTTGGAAGTTTTTTTGTTATTAAATTAATGATTCTAATTCGTTTAATCTTTCTTCAAAGACCTTAAATGCATTTTCTAGGTAGTCGGCATTGGTCATGTCGATACCAGCTTTTTTCATTACGTTTAATGGATAATCAGAACTACCTGATTTTAGGTATCCGATGTATTTATCAATCGCTTCTTGGTCGTGGGCACAAATGCCATCTGATAAATCAATGGCGGCAGCAAAACCAGTTGCGTATTGATATACATAGTAATTCATGTAGAAGTGCGGAATTCTAGCCCATTCATATGCAATTTCTGGATCTGATACCACTCCGTCACCGTAATAGCGTTGGTTTAGCTCGTAGTAAAAATCACTTAACATCTTAGCTGTTAGTGGGTTACCAGCTTGTTCTTGTTGGTGGGCAAAGTCTTCAAATTCAGCAAATTGAGTTTGTCTGAAAATAGTTCCTTTGAAACCATCTAGGAAGTGATTTAATACGTACTTCTTAACTTCAACATCATCGGTATTCTTCAAAAGATAATCGGTTAAGATATTTTCGTTAGTGGTTGATGCGATTTCGGCTAAGAAGATTGAATAATCACCATATTGGAATGGTTGATTATGGGTTGTGTAGTAACTGTGCATACTGTGACCTGATTCGTGAACCAGTGTAAACAAGTTATCAAGGTTATCTTGCCAGTTTAAAAGAATATATGGGTTAGTGTCATATACACCTGATGAGTATGCCCCACTTCTCTTTCCCTTATTTTCAACTACATCAATCCAACGATTGTTAAATTCTTCCTTGATATGATCAATGTAATCATCCCCAAGGATTGATAATGCCTTGATTGATTCTTCCTTGGCTTCATCAAAGTTGTATGAGATTGGTGAGTTACCAAATAATGGTGTGTATAAGTCATACATGTGCATTTCGTCTAATGAAAGTAATTTCTTTCTTAGATTAACGTAACGATGTAGCAAAGGTAGATACTTATTAACAGTATCAATTAGTTGTTGGTATACCTTTTTATCGATGTGGTTATTGCTCAATGCAGCTTCCTTAGCTGAGGTAAAGTGACGCATTGAAGCTCTAAAGTTATGCACCTTCACTTCACCAGAAAGTGTTGATGCTAATGTGTTCTTGAATTGGTTATAAACTGTGTATAACTGTTGGAATGCTTCCTTACGAACACTTCTGTCTGTGGATTCAAGTAACTTACTGTAAACACCGTTTGATAGTTCGACCTTGTTACCATCTTCGTCTGATACGACCGGGAACTTCAAGTCGGAATTGGTCATTACACCATATACGTTTGAAGGAGTATCGAAGATGTTACCTAAACTTGATAGAATTTTTTCGTGTTCAGCATCTAGAATATGGTCCTTTTGACTGAATAGTTCGTCAAAGTAGTGTGTGTAATCTGCTAATTCTGATTCTTCAGATAGCATCTTCTTTAGGTCATCTTCACTAATGTTTAAAACTGCTGGTTCAAACCATGCTAGTGCTGATGATGCTTTAGATGCTAAATCGGCACATCTAGCATTCATGCTTTGATATTCTGAATTTGATGTATCAGCATCACTCTTCAATGATGAGTATACATATAATTTTTCAACTTTACGTTCTAGTTTTTCGATTGCTTTTAAGTCACTTAAAAGTGTTTTGGCATCAAAATGATCAGTCTTTAACTTTTCGACAGCTTCAACTTCTTTGGCGCATTCTTTGAAATCCGCTTCAAAATCATCGTCTGTCTTATAAATAGTTGTTAAATCCCAGGTTAATTTTTCTGGTACTTCTGATCTCTTTGGTAATTGTTGTACTTCACTCATAAAAACACCGCCTTTTGAAATATACTATCTCCATCTTATCAAAAAATAGTGTTATTTTGCGTACTTAGCTCATTTAATTTTTGATAGTAGTCGTCAAACCACTTAATTTCGTCAATTATATGGACCCTGCCATTCTTAATTTGAATTTTTCGTTTAGTTATCAACTGCATTATCAACAGTTTAAACTCATCTTTAATATATTGAGTGGCGTTATGCACAAGTGGATAATTCGTTTGTAATCCCACCATTTGATTGGCAAACTTAAACACATCCCTTAATTTCACCCGTTCCTTGATACTAGCCACAATTAATATTTTCCATATCAAGAAGTTCTTCCCCATGATTGGACTTGTCACCTGTTTGATATCACAAATAATCGGTGATCCGGACATATTATGATGCTGGTTATAACAAACGTTTTGCCATTTTAACATCTGTTTGTTCCGATAAAAAAGCTGGTTTTCAATCCTGGTCAACTGACTAATCACGTCGTGCATACTGCTCTTATACTTAACAATGGTGCCCGGATTGTGAATAAACCTCAATAATTCATCCAATCGGGCAAACGTGATTCGCTGGTATCTTATTTTTCCACCCACATACTGACAATTGTAGCGCATCTCAATTTTACGTTCATTTACCAGCCAGAAAAAGATGGTAAAGCCAATGGAATCGATATAGTAATAAAACTTATTCACACTATCGCTGCCAAATCTTTTTCTGTAGTTACTCCCCAATATCCATAGTGATTTCATATGTAGTTTATGGTATCCAGCGATGCGTTCTGCCAATCGTTTCCGCGAAATCGGACTGCATTGAAACTCAAACGCTAGTTTTTGATACATCAAATCGGGACGTTGATTAATTTCGGATAAATACTTTTCCACATGTGTGTTTCTTTTATCAATGAAATTTAATAGTTGTTCTTTGCCAATTAAATGTTCATTACTCTCGCCGTCTTCCATCGCAATCACACACTGACTGTTCTTAAAGTGCGCAAAATGTGGTGCGTTAATATTGCCGCGTTTTAAAATTAATTCTTCTTTACAGATTGGACAGTAGTACTTTTGATTATCCTTAGCTGCACTCGCGCTGACTAACTGTTCTTTATCAGATGCCATTAACATTTTCATCACCCAATAAACTAAATACGAAAAAAGACTGGCATATTCGCCAGTCTTTTTATTAGCCAAAGTATTTATTCACTTGGGTCATTGCGGAATGATCCATGATTACTTTCTTGTCGTTGTAATGCTTAAAATCTACAACGTTGATTTGATTACCATATTCAACTGCTTCGCTTACAGCACTAGTAAAGTGCTTGAAGTCGACTTCATTTTCAGTTCTAGTGGTTGTCAATTGAACCACGTAAAATGAACCAACCTTGTATAATGTTGAATCAACATCTTGAATGCCATGAATTGCATCGGCTAGTTTAACAACGTTGTCGAAGTCGCTAACCTTTAGAATCATTTCCCACTTTTCAAGTTGTGGATTAAAGTGGCCTAAGCTTGGTTGCTTAGCATTTTTAACCATATCCTTGAATGGGTCACTATTTGAACGTTTGCTTGTTGAATCCAAGTCTTGACGTTCACTTCTAGCTTGGTTGATTGTCGCAATCATCATTAGCTTGTAATGGGCGTAATCATCGCTTCTTTCAAGCGCATCAATCATAGTTGAAAGGTTCAATTGAATGTTATCAATGAATTCCTTTGTTTTGTCATCATACTTGTGATCTTCGCTCTTGAAGTCTAGGAGTTTACCAAGCATTTCCTTGGCACGAATCAAAGAATACAAACTCTTTGTATCAGTATAGTCCTTAAAGTGACCCATACTGGGTAGTTGTGCTCTTTGTTCGTCGGTTCTGTCTTCACCAGTATCGGTAAACATTTCAGAACCAGCCCCATCATAAGTTTCATTGTCGTTTTCGTCGTCTTCAATTTCGTCGTCGACGTTATCATCTTCTACTTGGTCATCATTATTATTGATTTGGTTTTGGTTATCAAAAACATTCTTATTCTTAATAAACATGTCTAACCCTGTACTGTTTGGCAATACTTGGAAAGATACTGCCCCGGTACTCTTGAATTCATCATCTACATCGATTTCGTCCAAGATTGAGTATAAGAAAGATTCAATGCCATCTTCATCACCTAAAAGTGATAATAAATCAATTCCGCGTTCATCTAATTCTTGATTAGTGATTGTTACTTTGATTGTTCCAGAATTAATTTTTTCCATTCTCATTATCGACACCTCTTCTCACGTTCGCTAATTGATAACTATATTTTAACCTATTATCAACCGTTAGTTCAATGATTTAACGTCTTTTAAATCAATTACCATCCCTGTTTTTGGTAAAATCACGTTTACCGAATTATTCGTCGCCAATTCAGTTTGTTTCTTTAAATCATCCAGGTCTCCGTATTGTGGTAAATGACTGATTAAAACGTTTTTAACCTTAGCATCCAATGATAATTTACCAGTTTCTTTTGATGTCATGTGCCACTTTTGGCCTTCCTTGTCGTCATAGAAATTAGTATCCGTCATCAATAAGTCGGCACCTTCACAAAATGATGCTAAGTCTTCAAAGTATCTAGTGTCCCCTGTGTAAACTAGTACTTGATTTTTTGTTGTATCTTTAATCTTAATCGCAAATGTAACAACAGGATGTTGTGTTTTCTTAAATGTAATTTCTAAATCACCTAAGTTTATGACATTATCTTCATTGTATGGTTTAGCAACTGTATCGTCGAACCAGTTCAAAGCATTGAAGTGTTCTTCATCCTCATTGTGGCCATAAATTGATAGAGGGCCTTCCTTGGGCTTATTAGGTGCTAGTTGCCAGTAGTGTTGTAAAACACCAACGTCGGCAATATGATCACTGTGGTAGTGAGATAATAAGACCGCGTCTAGATTGTATGGGTTTAAGTGCTTTTCTAGTTCCAATAGCACCCCACTTCCACAGTCCAATAATAGATTGATTTTTTCAGTTTGAATTAAATATCCGCTTGTGGCGATTCCGTTATCTGGATAACCGCCATAGTATCCTAATACAGTAACCTTCATTTTGCATACCTTCTACTTGTTTTTATTTATCTTTAGTGTAAATATATAGGTGTGATTTGTAAAATCTTTTTATCATCTTGGAGGCGTAAAAATGGAAAATCAAATCAGCATGACATTTGGTAGCAATCAAATTTTAAACAAAATCAGAAAACAACATCCTGACGTAAAATTAAGTTTATTTAAAAACGGTGATGATCAGTATCAAATCGTCGATTTTTCCGGGAACCATAATATTTTCAAAAACCCAATTACATTCAATGTATTGAAGAACCACAACTTTACTGAAAAGTTTGAATTCGTAAATTATTCATACTTCAACCTATCAGAAGATGATCAAAAAATCTTTGATGCCAGCATCGAAAAGATGGATAATGACGCTGAGTTAGATAACATGATTTCATTCGTCATCTTAAAGGAAACAGTTAACCGTAAGAGAACGGTTTTAATGACAACTTGGCATGATTACTTTGATTTCAATAATTGGAAGAAGAGAAATGACTTTTTAAACTTAGCAGAAATGTCCTTAAACTATAAACGAGCATAATAAAAAAGCACTTTGGAATTCATCCAAGTGCTTTTTTTATTTACTTAATTTTTAATGTCATGGCATTAATTGCAACAATCACTGTACTTAGTGACATGATAACGGCACCTAACATTGGTCCAATGATAATACCAATTGAAGAAAGTGCTCCAGCTGCAAGTGGTAATGCGATAATGTTGTATCCAGCACCCCACCATAAATTTTGAATCATCTTAGTACGAGCGTGTTTTGCTAGTTTAACCAAATTAATCACATCTGCTGGATCACTGTTTACTAAGACAACGTCTGCAGATTCAATGGCAACGTCAGTACCTGAACCGATTGCAACACCTAAATCAGCCTTAGTAAGACTAGGTGCATCGTTAACACCATCACCGATAAACATAACTTTACCTTTTTCTTGGTACTTAGTAACTAGTTTTTGTTTGTCTTCTGGAACTAATTGGGCGTTAACTTCCTTAATTCCTAGAATGCTTGCTACCTTATCAGCAGCTTGTTGGTTATCACCGGTTAGCATAACTGGGATAATGTTTTGACCGTTTAAGAAATCAATCATGTCCTTTGCCCCAGGCTTGATTGAATCTCCTTCAGCAATGTATCCAACAACATGTCCGTTTTCAACAACATAACTCAATGAGTTACCTTGTTGTAGATACTTGTCAGCAGTCTTTTGATCGTAATCAATAACATTCTTGTCTAGGTATGAACTTGAAACAACTTGGTATTCCTTACCATCAACTGTTCCCTTAATACCTGAACCAGCTATTTCTTCAACGCTTTCTGCTTGAAGTGGTGCTTCGTTTAAATCCTTGAACGCTTGAACGATTCCTTGAGCAAGTGGATGACTTGAGGATGCTTCGATAGCCGCAGCAATCTTAATTACATCCTTCTTGTCTATGTTTGAATCTAAACTATCGTATGCATTAACCTTGAAATCACCTTGAGTTAAAGTACCTGTTTTATCCATTAAAGCGTATCTAATTTGTTTGATACCTTCCAATGCAGTCTTGTTTCTAATCAACAATCCATGAGTAGCAGAAATTGATGTCATTCTTGAAATGATTAAAGGAATGGCTAAACCTAATGCATGTGGACAAGCAATGATTAATACACTGACAGTGATTGGAATTGCATACGAAACACCATCCAAGATGCTCCAAGTTACAAAAGCAATTAAAGCAACAATTAATGCTGCGTAGAATAGGTATCCAGCCACTTTATTAGCTAAATCTTCTGCTTCTGATTTTGATGATTGGGCTTCACTTACCATGTTCATAACCTTTGATAAGTATCCACTTTCACCTGTACCAGTAATCTTAACTTTGATAGTTCCACTACCATTGATTGATCCACCAATGACAGAATCGTCAACGTCCTTTTGTACATCTCTTGATTCACCAGTAATTAATGATTCGTTTAAAGCAGTACTACCATCAATGATTGTTCCATCAGCAGGCACCTTTTCACCTGATTTAATTAAGATGGTTTGTCCTTCAGATAATTCATGAACTGATACATCTTTAGTTTGTCCATCTGATTGAAATAAATGAGCATTGTCAGGCAATAATTCAGCTAGTTTGTTTAAAGCAGAACCAGCGTTCATTACTGAGTTCATTTCAATCCAGTGGCCTAATAACATAATGACAATCAGTGTTGATAATTCCCAGAAGAAATCATTTACCTTTGGTGTCACCTTTAGAATATCGTTGGCAATCACCGCGTAAACACTGTATACATAAGCAACTGAAATTCCCATTGTGATTAATGACATCATTCCTGGCTTCTTGCTCTTCATTTCACTGATACATGAAGTGAAGAATGGGTAACCACCGTAAATAAATAGGATGGTTCCTAATACTAGAACAACAAAATCAGATCCAGGGAATGTCACTTGGAAAGGCATCTTCATTCCCATCATTGGTGACATGATAATAATTGGAATTGTTAGAATCAACGAAATCCAAAACTTCAATTTTAAGTTTCCCATATGCATGTGCCCCATGCCACCGTGGTCCATTCCACCATGGCCCATGTCCATACCGCAGCCCATGCCACTCATGTTCATGTTACCCATATCGTGGCCCATGTGACTGTGATCCATGTGGTTCATATCATGATCCATGTGACTCATGTCGTGATGCATGTGTTCATGGTCCATGTTACCCATATCATGATCCATATGGTTCATATCGCAATGATGGTCTCCATGAGAATGGTCATGTTCCCCACCATGGCTGCAACAACTCATATTTTCATGGTCAGAATGGGAATGCCCATCCATCTTCATGTCATCATGATGCATATCACACTTATGATCCGGATTGCTATGGTCATGGTGTTTGCAGCAAGCCATTCCTCCGTTGTGTTTTTCTTCGTCATTCATATCATGCTTTTTTCCGCACATTTATCTCATCTCCAAATAGATTATTCTTCCAAGCACTTACAATGTACCTCTTCTGGTGCTGTATCTCTCTTTTTCTTTAAAACATCGATGATTGAATCGATATCACTTTTACTTAACTCAATGTTTTCGATAACATCATGAAGTGTTTCTCCATAATGCATACAACACATTGATTCAAATACTCTCTTAACAGACATATCATAAGCTGCTTGTTCCTTAATGGCAGAATAATAGATATTCTTTCTACCATCTTTCTTAATTCCTAGGAATTCTTTATCACATAAACGGGATAATAATGTCTTGATTGTTGATGAACTCCAGTCCATTTTCTTGGATAGGATATCGGTCAACTGACTACTAGTTGTCTCTCTTAGTGTCCAAACAATTCTCATTACTTCCCATTCGGATTTCGTAATATCAGTCTTTTCCAAAAGATGTATCACCCCACTCATTTATTTAACATTTTATAGTCTACAATTGTAGACAAAAGAAGTCAAATAAAAAGGATTGCAACTTAATGCAATCCTTCGTCTTCTACGTTAAGGAGAATGAGAGATTCGAACTCTCGCGTGGTTTGACCCACCTAGCGGTTTTCAAGACCGCCCCCTTCAGCCACTTGGGTAATTCTCCATAAATGATGACCCGTACGGGATTCGAACCCATGTTACTGCCGTGAAAGGGCAGTGTCTTAAACCACTTGACCAACGGGTCATAATAAATATTATGACAATAAAAAAAGATTATCCATTAAGGACGATCTTATTTACGGTTCGTACGAGACTCGAACTCGTGACCTCCTGCGTGACAGGCAGGCGTCCTAAACCAACTAGACCAACGAACCAAAATTGCGGGAGCCGGATTTGAACCAACGACCTCCGGGTTATGAGCCCGACGAGCTACCAGACTGCTCTATCCCGCGATAATTATATAAAAGAAATATTTTAATGACCCGTACGGGATTCGAACCCATGTTACTGCCGTGAAAGGGCAGTGTCTTA
>ERZ794949.53-NODE-53-length-45106-cov-150.063595_pt1 | contig 45106 bp, 24 predicted proteins | sample MGYA00511363_ERZ794949 | MGnify/ENA primary metagenome ERZ794949 (study PRJEB30137, sample SAMN04331402) | food metagenome | isolation source: T1 must sample point D1 replicate B | place: Australia: South Australia ...
TGACAATGAATGTATATGACAATGAATGTATATGACTACATTTGATAAGTGTATTTCTTTAAAAAAAAAAATATGAGAAAAAATGTCGTTTAAGATATTTGTATTCATTAATGATAAGCAAGGAAATCGATGCCCGAGAAAAAATTTCCTCTATTATCGGCTGGCACGTGAGTTTTACGGTACTAAAAAAATGTATTTATATGTTTGAGACTTGTACAATTGAATACGAAAATGGGAAAAGAAATAAAAGCTTTGATTACATACAATGAAGTTGCAATTATTAACAGAATAATCCTTTATAGGAAATGCAAAAAAAAAAAAAATGGCTGTCAAGTTATGTTGAGGGTTTGGGTTTGATTTCGCGCATCTATGCTGCTATAGTTGAACCTGCACTGACAGAACATAAGGCAATAATTTGTTGAATACGAATGTTATTAACCTACGTTTTTAATGCCAGATTATTGAAAAAACTAGTAGAAGTTTACAATCTTAGGATAAAACATTTGCTTTGAATCTGTTTGGCATATTAGTGATGCGATTTTGAAAGCCATTTATAACAAATTTCCCAAAAAGGAAATATTTTTCATAAAAGAAAAAATTTCTCTAGTGTTTTAAATTTCTATGGCAAAAAACAGCAAAATGGCTGGTGTTTTTTTCCCACTGCAAATTTAATGGTCAACAAAAAAATATGCTTACTATATAAGCGGATTGATGAGGTTACTTTCTTCATTAAGACTTAATTCTGTATTTATTAAAACACATTAATACTACTAAAAAAAAAAAAGAAAATCTAAAAACCAATACTAATAAGTAACCATTAGGTTGGAAACGAGTTTTACTATTCAATAAAACGATTATTAAACAATATTCTATATTAAAAATTTGTTTCAATTATAGAGTTACATCTATGCTTTGATAAATTTATAACAGGTCTTTGGAGCAATTATTTGAAATTAAAGGTGATGACAACTACAGTTCATACGAACTTCGACTAGTCAAATGACGATGCTGTCGTAATTTTTTAACCATCTTTCGGGGCTGATTTTTTATTTTCAAATGTTAACATTGCTTTTTTACTGGCTGTTATTTATGTTGAGCTTAGTTTATTAACTTAATGATTGAATGAATCTTAATTAATATGTATATTGTTCTTTATTTGTTTTCTATTGATTAAATATTTGGTTGTTTTAAAGTTTTAAAGCAATATTAATTTATTTGCTTGAACACGTGACTGATTATTTGTATTTAGCTTGTTTTCATATTAGAATTTGTTTTTTTTTTTTTGCTACATTTTTTTTTTTTTGCTTTTTTCGGAAGCTTTTCAAAAGTACACTATTTTTTTTATTGCTTTTTTTACAGCTATTTCCTCTTTTAGCAAAAATTGCTTTTTTTTTTTTTTAAAACAACTTTTTTTCTTTTAAAAAAAGCTTTTTTCTATCTTCCATTCAGACACTTTTTTTTTTCTCTGTTATTTCACTTGCGATGTATATAAATAATCAATCTGAATCAAGTAAATACATTTAATTAAAAATAATTTACAAAAAAAAAAAATTGGTAAAAAAACCACTAATAGATCAATAATAGTTAATAAAATGGCCGTTGCGTATGTAGATGAATATCTGAAACAAACGTCAAGCACCGTTAGAATTAGCAGTTATTTGTTCCATTATTGCAAAATCAATTCATTGTTAAATTAATCTCAAAGAATTTTATTTTTATTATTTCTTTTTAATTTAACATTCAACAAGAGAAGAGAAAAGTTTCACAAACTATCTCAATACACTCTGGGGACATTTATTTACATTGTGAATAAACAAAAATAAGTAAGAGTTTGTAGAGTTTTCACCAAAATATGCTTTACAAATTTAATCTTCTTATTTCTGCAGTTCCTCTAACTTGGAATGGTTGGTAACCAATTCCTAGTGTGTTGAAATTATATCGCATGTTTTTAGTTTTTCATTTAATGTGTAGTATATTTTAAGTTGTTGTTTTCTTTGTTTGAAAACTTTGTCGAATCTTTTTTTTCTATACTTTTTGTTGTTTGTTATAAAGTAAAAGCAAAAAATAAATCATAATAATTTTTTTCTCACGAAAAAGAGTTTAATTAACATTGAACAATTGTTATTGTTTATAATGTTCAATTACGCTATGCCTTAATGCAGGTGCATTAAATTTAATATGAACTTTATTTTTTTTGCTTTTACTAACAAATTTAAAAATTTTATTTTTTTTTTCATTTATAACTTCAATACAATTTCATATAGTCAAGTTATCAAACCAGAAACTCAACAAAAGAAGTCTAAGGCTCAACAAAAGTCCGCTGAACAAAGAGCTGCTGACAAGGTTGCCAGACAAGCTGTATGTAAACCACAATCAACTTAAAATTTTTTACTAAAAATATTTTTAGAATATGTTGTAATACAATGTTAACATCGAGAATATAGTAAGTGGTTTCATATCAAAAACATTTAGTTGTTTTATTTCATTTTTAAAGGAAAAAAGTATAGTATTTACATGATGAAAACTTGTCCTTTTTGTTACGACTAGTCCTTTGTGACAATGCTGTCTTTAACAACACACCATCTTTCGACTGAAACAAATATTAGAAATAAAAAAACATTTTTATCTTTAAAATGAAATGAAATTATCTTTATGAAATCACATTACTATCCGATTGATGATAAAATTGTATTATCAATAAATATGAAAATATCAGGTATTTTTAAAAAAAAAATACACATTAATGAACTCTAAAAACTTACTAACAAATACACTTTATTAAAACATTTAAATTTTAAAATAGGCCAACAAGGAAAAGAGAGCTACTATCTTAGCTAGAAACCAAAAGTACCAAGCTGAATACGAAGCTGCTGAAAGAGCCGTCATTGATGCTAAGAGAACTGCCAAGAAGGAAGGTTCTTACTACGTTGATGCTCAACCAAAGTTAGTCTTTGTTGTCAGAATCAAGGGTATTAACAAGATTGCTCCAAAGCCAAGAAAGGTTTTACAATTGTTAAGATTAAACCAAATCAACACCGGTGTTTTCGTCAAGGTCACCAAGGCTACCATCGAATTATTGAAGTTAGTTGAACCATACGTTGCTTACGGTTACCCATCTTACCACACTGTTAGACAATTAGTCTACAAGAGAGGTTTCGGTAAAATCAACAAGCAAAGAATCGCTTTATCTGAAAACGCTATCATTGAAGCTTCTTTAGGTCAATACGGTATCTTATCCATTGATGACTTAATCCACGAAATTGTTACTGTTGGTCCAAACTTCAAGCAAGCTAACAACTTCATCTGGCCATTCAAGTTATCCAACCCTAACGGTGGTTGGGGTGTTACCAGAAAGTTCAAGCACTTCATCCAAGGTGGTTCTTTCGGTAACAGAGAAGAATTCATCAACCAATTAGTTAAGGCTATGAACTAAGTTTAAGTCGTTTTTTTTAAAAAAAAAATACTTAGTCTTTATAAATAACCACAATTAACGATTTCATTGGTGAAATCAAACAAAAACCCTTTTTTTTTTGTTTGTATTTTATTTGTTTTGGTTGCATTATTATTAATCTTTGATGATAATATAGCTTAATTATAGTATATTCAATAATGGTCCCAAAAGTAAACTTTAGAAGCATTTCAATTGTATATATGGATAATTATAACTACCAATACTCGAATAAAATATTTCAATAAAATCAAAGTTTTTTGTTCTTTTTTTCATCAATATGTATATATTATTAAAGATTATTCGATATAATCTTTACAGTAATCACAAACACACGCACTTTTGCATTAGGATATTAGAAGTATAACAGTTGTTTTAAAGTTAATTGAGTTAAATCCGATTTTTCGGATTTAATTCCACTTTTTTTCTTGGTAGCGTTTATTTATGATGTTTTTAATTTCGATTTTTTTTTTTTTTCAAAATTTGAATTTTCAACAAGTGTTATGAAGGAGCTTTTTTTCTCTTACTCTTGGAGCTCTTCTGAAGAAGCCTTTTTTTTCTTTCTCAATTTCTTCAAAGGATTCTATTAAGAGCAAACAGATGACGATAAGCAACCAAACTTATTACTATACATAATTTGTTAATTTCATATTTTGGATTTTGGAAAGAAAACAAGACCTTCACATTGCTTAGTTTTTGTTTACCCATATTTGAAGACAGAAAACGTTTTATCAATATAGTTGTATAATCACCATCAAGATGAACGTTTCAAATGATCAAGAGCTTATACCAGATGGAGAAACTTCAGAAATAAGTTTTTCCCCGTTTCTACATAATGAAAACGAGGAAATTTTTGCCAACAATAATATTAACAGTTTAGATGAGCCGATAACAGATAAAAATATGATAGTTGAAGAGCCATCACCAGAGCAGCTTGAACAACCAACTACACCTCGAAACAATGAACTAGTACGCAGTAATAATAATGATTTAAGAACATCAGTTTTGAAAAAAGGAAGAAAACTTAATAAAAAGGAATTGGTTTATAATACTCCATCAAATGAAACTAGAGAAAATATGATGAAAAAACAAAGACCTGCGTTCATAAATAAAGTGTGGATAATGGTAAACGATGATGACACCAATGATTGTATTTATTGGGCAGAAGACGGTCACTCTTTTGTAATTAGCCACCAAATAGATTTTGTCACCAAAGTACTACCCAAACATTTCAAGCATTGTAAAATTGCCAGTTTCATTAGACAACTAAATATGTATGGATGGAAGAAAATTCAAGATGCTCGTGCACCAACGCAAACAGACCCTAATTTAGAATCGTTGCAATTTTATAATCAAAACTTCATCAGAGGGAAACCAGAATTATTGGATAACATAACAAGACATAAGCCACAACCATTGAATAACAACAAGAATACAACACAGAATACAGAACACCAAAACTTTAATTCTAATGATCCAAATAATCAAGTGAGTCAGTTATCATGGAAAATGCCTCAATATATGCCAATAAGCACCAATATACCTACAAATCACATGAACCTTATAGAAGGTCCTTCAGCAAATCCGCAACAAGTTCATTCTACCAATAAAAAGAACAAAGCAATAACTTTAATAAACCAAAATCATAACCCAGCACACATACAGAATTTGGATACATCGGTACTACTACAAGAGTTTGAGACTTTGAAGTATAATCAACTGACAATGGCTGAGGACTTGAAAAGGCTAGCAAATCAAAATGATGTTTTATGGAAACAAAACATAGATGCAAGAAAGAGATTGCAGAAACAAGAGAATGCTTTGCAACAAATTTTGAAGTTTATGTCCAATTACTTTGGACCAAATGTTCATAGAATGATACAGTCTCAAGATGATAGCATTGGTGGAAATGTTGAAGAATTTTTGGATGCAACTGATAAACTGAACACCAAAAAAGAAAATAAACTGAAGGGTTCAAAGTTTAGAAAGGATTCGACATCTGAAAAAATCAACCTAGGTAAAGGTACAACAGCACAAATTCAAGAAATTATTGATGATGCTCTACTGGATGATGAGGATAATCACAATATGAATGCTCCTATCATAGATGAAATATCACCAATACAATCAGTACCTTCAAGCAAAAAAGTCAACGACAGTCCTATCATTCAATCTGTTGGAAGCACAAACTCCCACAATAAATTTACTGAAACACCGTCGTTTTTATTGAACGAAGACGATGTGCCTTTAAGCGAAAGCAATGTATTTGACATGAAAAACAGTAACGTAGGCGTGATGCCTGAACTAGAGAACTACAATACAATGCTAGATGATGACAGTAACAATTACAACGAGCTATTGAATAATTTGCAAAGCAATATTAAAAAACAGGAAGACCAACTAACTGGATTTTCCCATATACTATCGAGATTGCAAAAACCAAATGAATCTCCTATGATCAACCCATTTGATTTAAATGATTACTTAAAAACAAACACTGCTCCAAATACCCCTAATAATTACATTTCCAGACCTAATTCAACAATATTAAATAGAAATATGCTAGAAGACCTAAATGATGGTTTCAACAAAAGAACTTTGGAAGAAAGCGAAAAAGAAGATAGTACGAGAAAGAAGATGAAAAGGTAATTACTCAATACATTCTTTCAATATAGTAATTAGTGGTTACTTAAAGGGACGATATACTATACACTTATTAAATTTTGTGTTTTATTTATTATTATTTTCCAATCAACATATATTTTGCTGTTAAAATCCGATTTAATCTTTAAAATCTATATTTTAACAAAGTCTATAGAATGCAGAACATTCTAGAAACTTTAATACACAGTAATCTACTACACTACCAATGCTGCTAATGACACTTTTATAACATTTATGCCGTTTGAATTAACGTGGTCCGAAATATTGTAGTAAAACACTCGCCCGCTAGCCAATATTATACCCATAATGATTTATAGCGTAATTAGCGAAAAAAAAAAAAAAAAACATACTCTAATATATAGTTTCAATTTTAGCTCTAATTACAGCCTATGATACCACACAACAGAACCATACAAAAAATGTCTGAAGATAAGTACAAAATATTATTCATACATCCGGATCTAGGAATAGGAGGAGCAGAAAGACTTGTAATTGATTATGCTCTTGGTCTACAAGAATGTGGCAATGATGTTAAAATAGCCACATCGCATTACAACAAAGATCACAGTTTCGAAGAAACCAAAAATTTGAACATTGAGGTGTATGGGGATTTCCTTCCAAGATCATTCAAAAATAAATTTATGATCATATTCAGTATTTTGAGACAACTATGGTTGGTTTTTTACTTATTTTTTAAAAAAGACTTAAATAACTACGACTTTATTATTGTTGATCAGTTATCTATAGGATTGCCGCTTTTACAATACTTCTCCAGTGCAAAAATCATCTTTTACTGTCATTTCCCAGATTTATTATTATCTAACAAACAAAGTAGTATTATCAAACAATTGTACAGATTGCCTTTAGATTTCTTGGAACAAGTTACTACTGGGTCAAGCGACAAATTATTGGTTAATTCCCATTTTACTAAGGATATCTTTTATAAGACTTTTAAGATGTTGAGAGACAGAAATGATGTTGAAGTAAGTTATCCTTGTATTGACACTGAACTTCCAAAGATCGACTCTGAAACTCATGATATTTTCAACAAACACTTAGGTTCAGCTGATTCAGATTGTGAATACCTAATCAGTGTTAACAGATTTGAAAAGAAAAAAAACCTTGAGTTAGCCATCAAATCTTATCATCTGACTTTAGATTACATGTCCAAAGCCAGAAAAGACAAATTGAAGTTGTTTGTATGTGGTGGTTATGATGAAAGAGTACTGGAAAACAAGGAGTATTTGAATGAATTAAAAAAATTATGTGATGATTTGAATTTGAACTATACTGTTATCGATGGTAAGAACATGGAATTGAATAACATAACCCCAAAAGTTGTTAAAGAAAAATTACATGTTATCTTTATCAAATCCATCCCAACACAATTAAAAAATTTATTGATTTCAAAATCATCTTTACTATTGTATACCCCTTCAAATGAGCATTTTGGTATTGTTCCTTTAGAAAGTATGTTATTAGGAACACCGGTTTTGGCTCCAAATAATGGGGGTCCTTTGGAAACTGTAAGTCAAAATGAAACTGGTTGGTTAATTGAGCCTAAGTATACCGAGTGGTCCAGATCTATCTTGAATTGTTTATTGACAATTGATCAAAAGGAAATAGGTCCTAAATGTAAAACTTACGCTGCTGAAAACTTCTCTAGAAAGAAAATCGTCAATAGAAACTTACACGACAGAATTTTGAAGAAGTTGAATAAAGAAAAGAAGGTAAAATCTCCTATATTTGAAGTATTTGTTAACAGTATTTTGAACCTAATATTCTTCTTCACAACCCAGTTTTTATTTGTTTCTGTTGGTGGTTTAGAAAAGACATATCTTTATGGTGCTATGGTAGCATTCAATCTATTAATATTGAAATCCTTTAGATTTGGTATTTACTGGGGTATTTTAGGTGCCATGTTCATGCAAAATCAATGATCGTGCTGAAAAATCATACCCAAAGTTTAAACTGTTTATATATATTATTATCCCAATTTAGTATTTAAACCTGAATAATCTTTTTTTTTTTTTTTAAAAACACCATTTGTCTTTTTGATTTCGAGTTGTGATCAGTACAATCAATAATGTAATTAGATTATAGTGAAATCCAATGCTAATTGTATGTCATCACGTGCAAGACTTTTTATTCTCTATGTGCCTTTTTCTTTTTTTTTCGGAAATAACAAAATATTCTTTTTCATAAATCAAAGTTTGGGACATTTAATGAAAGATGCAATTCATATTATGATTATAAACCGAGTCGCTACACTGAATAACTGAAAAACCCCCATATTGTTTTCTGTATATTTAAAAATTAATATGAGTAGAAACTTATCTTTGTATTACGATGATGAAGGACCTAAAGGAAAAATAGTATTGGATTTGAGCAATAATGATATCAGCAGTACATCTGAAATTAATGGTCACATAAACAATTCTAATAACTTAATATATGATACTTTGAATTTGAGTAGTAACTTTCTAACCAATATTGATTTTAGCTTAAACAAAGTAATAAATATAAAGTACTGTACTCATGTGGTTTTAACTGACAACAGTTTGGACAATTTGATAATTAAAAATCTACCCAGAAGCATTACAAAAATCACCTGCAGATCCAATAACATAAAAAATGTTGAAAATATAGTATCGAATGGTAAGATTAAAACAGTACGTGAAATTGATTTATCGGATAACCCCATATGTAATACTACAAATTATAGACTTCAGCTACTCAATATAATGCCTTCTTTAAGAGAAATTAACGGAGTGAAAGTAACCAAAGAGGAGAGACGTATGAACAAGAAGCAAAAGAATAGCAAACAAAACAAAAAATAAAGAAAACAGATATATATAATTATTTGATGTAATACTTATCTATTGGGTATTCGTCCCAAAAAGTGATATCGGAGTCATCAATATCTAAACCTTGTATTTTTTTATGATTTTTAAACAAGTCATTTAAATGGCAGTTTTTACAGATAACATAATCATCTTCTTTATACCAGTACAGAGAATTATTGATGTTACAACGATGGCAGTATTTCATCGTACAAGACCCATTAAAACTCTCAAGATTGTAATTTAAAAATCTTTTCCATAAGGAAATACCAAGGTATTTATGATCCAATGGGAATAAGTTGAAAGTAATGTGATTGTTGCACAGTATTATAGGAATAATATCACTTTCGTTTAAAAATCCAATCTTGTAATCGTCTTCATCTTGACAACATGTTATGTGAACCTTGATATTGCATAACTTACACTTAATCAGACTTCCTCTTTTGGATGTGCATATGTTACATTTATAGTTGTTGACATTATTAATCATGACAAAAGGAGACATCTTATTGGAGCCATATGGGATGTTATTAAATAGCGCACAAATAACGTGAACATAGTCGTTGTTGTTAGTTAACTTTAAAGCATCCGGTATACAGTTATCTTCTAGTTGTTTTGATTTAAAAGTATCAGTTTCATTAATAACACACAACTCACAATTTTTCTCTTCTTGATTATTAAAACAAGCTTCACATTCCCAATGACCATTTTTGGTTTGCAATTTTGATTCACCATAGCAGTAATAGTGACAGTTCATTCCACAACTGTTGCAAATTATTTCTTCTGATAAATCCTCAAAATCCATCAAACATATTGAACAACTCATTCTCAAATCTGGAGTCATTGCAGATAAGTGCTTTCTAATTGGGTTGATTTCCACGGTTGAATGAATGCTTTGTTGCAATATATTCAACAACTGGACCATCAAACTCTTAAAAATCATAAGGATTTGTGAGTCTAGTGGATTTATAACATTCAATTCATTAACGTTAATTTCTAACATGGAGAAAGCTTGATCTTGTTTCAATTTTTTATAATTTTTCAATATCATTTTTGTAGAGGTAGACAACTGGGTAGTAATCAACTTGTTATTAATGTCATTGTTTATCAACAATATATTGTCATCAGTCAAGAAGATAGAATCATAGCTGTTATCTATGAATATAGAATAATCCACGTTGTCAATGATATAATTTAGTTTTATAGAATAAAACAAAGAATCGTTGTCTAAGTTAAATGGAATCACAGTTTTATCAAATCTGGAATCAGTATTGCTATACAACAATTTGGTATACTGATTACTTATGCTCTCATTTTCTTTTTTTATTTTTGCTATATCAAAATTTTTGAATAACTTGTTGCAATATTTAATATGCTTTATAGTCAGCATTAATAGTTCATATTCGTATTCATAATTGATATTATTATCTTTCATGAAAAAGTCGTAAGAATCATTTATTAAAATCATTTGTAAAAATTTTTTAAAATTTGTTCTACCAAAAAACTGCTTTAAAACAACATCAAGAGGTTTCCAAATACATCCATACTTTTTCCACAATAACCCACAATTTATGCACAAAGCTTTGTTAATTTTTGATTTTTCTGCATTGCCACCATTTTTATACCATATAGGTGATATTGAGGTATTACAGAAATCACAAGAGAATGAATACTCTTTAAATTTGATAATATCATAGCATATCAATTCATTTTTGAATTTTACTTTACTAACCACTTCATTTGTTTTATTCTGTTTTTTAGTATATTTGCCTCTTGTAATCAAGCCATCTTTAGTTTTTTTCCAAACATAAAAGAACCTTACTACATTGTTTAAAGATTGATAATCTTTCAAGTAATTTTTATGAATTTTATAAGGATCACCTCCGTACTTTTTGATTCCGCTTTCAAATAATAACAACTCTTGTTTATTGAATTGGGGGATTTGTAAATCAGCAGTGTCAGTTGATCTCAATATGCTATAAGTTTTTTCAAAATTATTGTTGTTATTGTATAATGTAGAAAGAATATGATCTATGAAGTTGGAATCAGCTGATGAAAAATTGTTGATTGCAGGTATCACATCAATACACTTGTCAATGAATCCATTAAGTTGATCTTCGTCTATATTATTTGACTGCCATATAGTGGTGATTGTTTCATCACCTCCCCTATCAAATTCCCTAGACTCGTCTTTGGCTAGATATTGACATTTTCTTTGGTTGATCTCAATCTCTTTCAGAGGATTCCAATAATCTGCTATGACATAGTGGTTATAATCATTTGCAAAGCTTTCAGCATTAGTAAATCCGATGTACTGATACAAATAGTTTTCAGAGTTATTAAAGTTCTTCTGAATGGTAGGAAGAAGTTTTTCAGCATACAATTCCTTTGCGTTAATATCTAAACCATACTTTTGTTCAAATGACAATGTATCTGCGGAATCGTTTGTACATTTATTACAAAACCAATTTTTATAATCAAAATCAGATTTATCTATATGTGTATCAGAAACACAGTAGATGTGATAGTTCTCCTTACATTTTTCACATTTGATTAAGTTTTGCTTATAATTACACCACTTGAAACATGCATTACATTGCTGTCTCCAATTTTTATTGTTGATATTCCCACTTAAAAAGAAATTCAGATATTCCACTAGAGGAAAATCTTTTTCTGAATACAAGTAAGGAGCCTTTTGGAACAGCAACTTCAAAAAACTACTGTCAAATTTTGACAACAGATTTTCAATTGAGTATATCTTAAAGTGTTCACCTGAAAATCTATCAAAAAATTTGCTAAAGTAAAAATTATTGGGAACCTTTATGTAGTCCAACAAACTAGGAATGTTGTCTTTGAACTCCAGGTTAAAATGCCCTTTGAAAAGAAGAGGATCCATAATCTGTAAATATGAAGAGGCAATTAATTCTCTGGAATTCTTCGTTGTATCTTCATTTCTGTAAAACAAATTTATAACAAAGTCAGCTGTATAAGCAGGATAAATTTTTGTTTTTGATTTTTTGATCATGGCAGCATATTCTGGTTTAGGAATAAACTTGGTGATTCTACCCAACGTAAAGGGATCCTGGATGATTTTATCATTAATTAAGTAAACATTTTCGTTAACACTCAAAAAAGTCTTATTATTGTCGTAAATTATCTGTTTATCAAAGTCCACTGATAAACGATCAATGTTTAAATTGATGTCAGTAGAGTTATTGCTTGTTAATAATGGAAGTGAATTTACATTGTTGTTGTTAAAGTGTTCATTGTAATCATGAATAAAGTTGTCTGCAACTGGTGTGCTTTGATTCAACTTTTGCTTTTTCAAATTAATTTCGTTATTCATTGCTGGTTACGAATTGGTTATTTATGACTTTTCAATAGTGTTTTCAAAAAAAATATTGTTAATGTTGTGAAGTTTTCACGTTGAAAGCAAAACGAAGAAAAAAAGAAAAAGAAGTCTTCGGTTCTAACAACATATTACGAAAGTACTCCAAGGGGAAAAAAAAAGTAACGAAGAAAAAACACGATTTTCAGTAGTTGTTCCATGAAATGATGATTCATTGAGTTTGTTTATATTTGGTGGTGACAAATTTGCTATTGCTGTTTTTTTTTGGGGGGTTACTAAAAACAGTGTGGAGGTCTTGGGACTACAGCTGCATTATATGTAATCACAATGTAGTCGAATTGATGTACTGCAGTTTATAGTGCTTGAACATGAATCCCAAAGGAATATAAATTTGGAGCGATAAAATGTTTGGTTTGGTGTTTTTTCACCATTGTTTTGTTTTTTTGTTTGTTTGAATGCTTGCATTTTACCTAACAGTTGCTAGTGCTGACTTCATAAACAGTTGTATTTATTGTCATTGGCAGCTATGAATTTGTAGTTGTTTGTGGAGAAAGTCACGTGCCGTTTTTGATCTACCGGTATTTGGTAGCGGTTTGTTTTTACAGCTCCCTACATTTCTAAACAAGTCACGTGGTTTTTTGTGAACAGCCCCTCTGGTAGCGTTTACTAATCAATAGCTCTTTACATATTCTATGTTGTTTTTTTTTTTCATTTTCAAAAATATCCATATTGACATCTTACTTTTACCAGATTAAAACAACCAAAACAAGAACCTCACAACCAATGGCTAAAAAGAGCATATTTTCTCATAATGAAGATGATATTTTAAATGACGATAGCAGACAGCAGCCTACAATTCCAGGTATAATACAACCTTTTAATGTTAAAAAAGATATTTTAAACATAATAGCAAATAACATAACCGCCAGTGACACTTCTAATATAAATATCATTCAAAACAAACTATATAAGCAGTTTTTAGGATCCCAGCCAGTTTCATTTACCAAAAATGACATAACTGAAAAGCTTTTGTCACAAGACTATTATGTTTGTGAAAAAACAGATGGGTTGAGAGTATTGATGTTTGTGATCATGAATCCAATGACAAATAAACAAAACATATTTTTTATAGATAGAGAAAATAACTTTTATTTGAATGAGGAGTTGAATATAATCTTACCTTTTAATAGTGAAGTCTTGCACAACGGAACTTTGATAGATGGTGAATTGGTAATGCAAAAAATCAATAAAAAATTTGAATTAAGATTTTTAATGTTCGATTTACTGATGGTTAATAATAAATCTATTATAAATAAACCAACCTCAAGTAGATTAGCACACATAGGCCATGATGTTTTGAAACCACTTAATGAGTTAAAAATGAAAAATCCTCAGCTATATTCAAAATTCGAATTCAAATTTGGTATGAAAAAAATGGAATTTTCTTATAATTTAGTCAAAATCTTCAAGCAAATAGAAGCCAAAACAATTCCCCACTTTTCTGATGGGCTAATCTTTACTCCTATAAATAAGAAATATCAACTGTTTACTAAGGATGACCTGTTATTAAAATGGAAACCCTCCAATGAAAATAGTATTGATTTCAAAATGATTTTGAGATTTGAAAACCCGCTGGATCCAGATTATAGTAAAATACCTATTATTGATTTATATGTTTGGAAAGGAGGAGAAGACAAATCTTTTGCAGCTAATCCAAATACATTCTATAACAGTAAAGATTTGAAAGTCTTAAGTAAGACATATTCAAGATTGGATTCTTTAAACATGAATGAAAAGCTGTGGAAAAAATTAGTCAATTTAAATGAACCTTTAAACGGTAGAATTATTGAATGTTATAGAAATGAAAAAAATCAATGGTGTTTCTTGAGATTTAGAGATGATAAATTACAAGGAAATCATATAAATGTTGTTTCCAGCATTATTTATAGTATTAATGATAATGTTCAAGAAGAAGAATTGGAAGAAATAGTAGGAGATATTAAGAAAAACTGGGATGAAAGACATCCAAGGAAATAAACAACACTTGAAAAGAAAGAAAAGAGAAATTACTAGTCTTTTACATATAATAACTATAATTGGTTTAAATGTTTGCTTGTTGTTTTTTTGATATTAGGTAATTTATGTACAAGGAATTGCTTATATGAACGATTATATAAAGGTTAACTAAATTTATTTTGTTCTATTCATAACTCTTTTTTTTTTTTTTCAACTTGAAGCTTTACAAACGTACAGTGAAATATCTCTATAGATGAATGTGAATATTCACTAGGTTTACACAAGATTATAATTTAAAACAAAAGATATACCGATGGCCTTTAAATGCTTGATTATCTTAACCATTGAGTTAAAATTCTTAAACTTTCACCGATATTACCATTACCAGCCAAATGGTACACCTCAGCTGGTAAAATTCCAGATCTATCTAAAACACCTGTAGAATTTATACATTCCATTAACATTTTGATTTCAGCAATATTAGCATTATTAACTGTTACTAATTTAGGCTTAACACCAGTTTCATAGTTTATCAAGTAATTTAAAATATTTTCGTGATACAATTCAGATTCTTGCCATTGATTGATGCTTTTCAAATCTCCTTCGACAGCAAGATCTAAAGTCTTAGAACTCTTGTTGTCGTTATTGGCCAAATAAATACTGAAATTTTCATTATTTAGCTTGATGAAATTTAATAACATGTTTGGAATCTGGAACTTTACAAGGTCAATTTGTTCACTATTTCTATCTAAATATTCAGTTTTACCATTAATGATTAAATCGTTAAATTTGTCTTGAAGAATCAGAATTTTCTTTTCTTTTATCTCTAAAATTTCTTTGTTAATAGCATCTAATAATAAACCAACTTGTTCATCAGTGGATCTTAAACTTAACAAATCAAATAAACTGTTTTCATTTTTAATAAATTGTCTTTCTTTGTTCTTTAAAGATTGACCAATTTGGAAGTTTACATTACTGAAAGTGTAATTGTTTTTTAGTTTGATACTTTTTAAAGTTTCTTCACTATTGGCTAAGAAAATGGTATTGATGAAGTCTCTGGTGATATTCAATAAAATATATTGATCATTGAAAGAATCTAAATTATCTTTTTCAGAATATATTCTTACTGGGTCTGGGAATGGAATGATAACACTTTCGTTTTTTAAATAATGATCCAACAAAATGGTTTTCAATAAAGTGGTTCTTCCTGATTCCATCTTACCATCAATGATTACACAGTTGTTATTCTTATGATCATAAGTTAATTCCAAGTCCTTGTCTTTGTTTACTACTAAGATATTATCAAATAAATCATTTGGTATGTGTTTGGAAACATCACCTAAAAATTGTTTTTCAAATTTTATTAGGTATTGTTTATCTTGTTTGGTATAAGTTTTCAAGTTTGGATCTTCTACTGTAACTATAGGCTTAGGAATTTGCATTTCTTTGGATTTAATTAAGTTCTCATAAGAGTATAATGGTGAATCTAGAGGTACTTTAGGTTTTATAGGGTTTTTAGTAACGACTTTTTGTTGAAGTCCGATTGAGGTAGTATGCAATTTAGATACATGTGTATAATTGACGGATGATTTTGACAAACATGTCTTTATATTTCTGGACAACATTGCTATATGTATATATATATCTTTGTGTTTTTTTGGGTGCTTTAATCCAAAGGGCTATTTGATCACCTTAATATGATATTCTCATTATACCAATGAAGAAATTCAATAATTTGAAAAAAAAAAAAATTTTTTTAAATTTTATTTCAACCATTTCAAAAAGACTGGTGAAAAATTTTTCTGCAAGAATAAACGTGGTAGCGGTTTAACTTGTTTAATTAATTGCTAACTATAACAAGTTGTAGGGCATAGTATATTATAAAAGCTGATGTTTATGACCAGAAAGCATTAAAAGTTGAGAAAATAATAAGTATATGATAAATAATAGATTACTTGGTTTCTTCTTGTTTAGCTTCTTCAGGCTTGGCTTCTTCCTTTATTTCTTCAGGCTTGGCTTCTTCCTTTATTTCTTCAGGCTTGGCTTCTTCAGGCTTGACTTCTTCTTTGGCATCAGCAGCAGCTTTTTGTTCTAAAGCTTCTTGTGCTAATCTTTCGTTTCTTTTTTCCAATCTAATCAATCTCTTCTTTTCCTTTTCTTCTTCCTTCATTTTTTTGAAGTTGGAGTCATCGGTGTATAAGACTTCGTTTTCGACGTCATCATCCCATCTCTTCTTACAGTTGATAAAGAAAGCAAATGGATTGCTACTGTTTTGTTCCAATTCTTCAGTTGTTTTGGTTTCTTTGTCTTGAGCAGAAAGTTCACTTATTTCATTATTGAACTTGAAACCATCAATGAACTTGAAAAATGTTGTGTATATGTTTTCTTCTACTTCAACATTATAGATTTTATCAAATACATGATTTTTTTGTAACAAATCCATATCATTTTCAAATCTAGTAAAATCTATAGGTAAGTGATTGTTTTGAACAAGCTTATTGTTGGCAAAATCAAAAATAGGATGATTTAAGTATAAACCTAGAGGAGGAGCCTTAGGAATGTTGAATCTCTTACTTGTGAACGACTCTAACATCAATTCCTTAGAACATTGGTATCTACAACATAAAACAGCCATGGCAATCATTTTTCTGATTTGATGAAGCATGAAAGATTGACCATGGATTTTGATTTTAACCCATTCTATTCCGTTGTTTACTATTGGGTCTTCAACAGTGATGTTGATCATGTATCTGAAAGAAGAAGCACTTTTGAATGATTGACCAATAGTATAGTTATGGAAATTGTGGTAACCCAAATATTGAGACATCATCATTCTGAAATCCTTTAATTTTCCTTCGGAAATTCTGAAAGAATTTTTGAAGTTTGTTTCCAAAACCTTCAATTCCTTTGACTTTTCATATAATTTAATTCTTTCTGGATCCATGGCTTCTTCTTTATCAGTTGAGAACTTGAAGTTTTTGATTTCTTCGTATAATTCCTTTCCAAATGTGTCAATACCCATTTGTTTTAAATCATCCCAGTATTTGTCGTTTTCCAAATCTTGGTAATTTTCATAGCCACCATTAAAGGCTTTATCTCTTAACTCATTGTAAATACCACTTTTGTCTTTTTGAGGACCAATGAAACTGTAAGTAGGTAGTAAATATTCATACATTCTTGAAGAACAAGAGTTCTTGGCATCGAAACCACCGGTGACTCTTTGACAACCAAACATTCTGATTTGTTCTGGTAAAGTAGAATTCATTTTGCTGACAAATTCCTTTTCGATTTCCTCAGTGGTCTTGTCTTTTTCATCAAATTGGATTTTAAAAGAAATTAAGTTACCTAGAGCATGCACACCTTTGTCGGTTCTTGCACATCTTTGCCATCCTGTTTTCTTTAGATCAACTGCATTATCTTTGCTAACATATCCATTAGCGATTAAATTTTCCCAAATTTCTTTTTCAATGGTTTTATGAACTCCGTTGTATTGTAAACCGGAGTAACCTGTTCCTGCATAACCAAAGATCATTGCTACTTTTCTCTTCTTTAGATTTGGATTTTTATCTTCTAAACGAGTGTAGTCCTCATCTTTTCTGAAGTTATAGTTTGGTTTTTGTTTTTTGACTGGTGGTTCTTGTTCAGCAGACATATTACGTGTGAGTTTAAGGTTTTCTGGTTTTATTTTCTTTCCAATTGTAGTAAGTCTTCTAAACATATCACAATTCAAACAGATATGATTTCAATATTAAAAATATACTATTGGGGTATTGAATAGTATTCAAATATCCTGTTTAAAAAAAAGAGTGAAAAAAAAAAAAGTTTCTTTTTTTTTTCTTTTTTTGCAGACTGAATATTTGGTGCAATAAGAGTGAACGGCCTTTGAGCGTGAAACTTTCCTATTTAGGGAATTTTTTTTACTGGGCAGCTTTACCTTCTATGAGAGCATACATTAATAATTGTTACTTCTAGTATTTTGTTATTTCAACAGCATTTTAACATAATACGATATTGAAGATAATAACCAAAAAAACCCATCGAAATTAATAGATAATATAAAAATGAGACAATTAACAGAAGACGAAACTCAAAAAGTATTTGAAAAATTAGCCAATTACATAGGAAAAAACATCAAAAACTTAATCAATAAAGATCATGTATTCAGATTACAAAAAGATAGAGTATATTACGTATCAAAGACCATAGCAAACTTTGCTACTTCTATAGCCAGAGACAATTTGATGTCTTTAGGTATTTGTTTGGGAAAATTCACAAAAACAGGAAAGTTCAGATTACATATCACAGCATTGCAAATATTGGCACCTTTATCTAAATACAAGGTATGGATTAAACCAAATGGTGAAATGCCATTTTTGTACGGAAATCATATATTGAAGGCTCATCTTTCTAAAATTAGTGATAATGTCCCTGAACATGTAGGTATTATAGTATTTAACGAAAAAGATATACCTTTAGGATTCGGTGTTTCCAGTAAGTCTACCAACGAAATCAAAAATGTTGATCCAACTTCCATCATAGTATTCAGACAATCTGATATAGGTGAATACTTGAGAGATGAAGATACCTTATTTGCTTAATTTATGTGATTATATAGATGTATATAACGATAATTTTATTTCACCAAAGAGTATTACTGTTGATTATAAGTCGGATATAAGAAATTTATCAACCAACAACAAAATAAGGAAAAGTACCATTTTTAATATTATGTTAGAAGCAGTTATATTGAAACTAAGATACATTAAACTGATCATAGTTGAATGAAGGTATTTTGTATATATAGGGTATTACCTCTAACCTGCTTTTATTGCGATGTTGTGACTATGAATTTTACAATTTTGGTGAAAACACTGTTAATATCTTATAACAAAGACACTATACGCAGGTTAAATATAATATTTTTTTAACATGATAACATTTGTAAAATAAAAGAAAAGGCAATATTAAATCAAAGATGATAATGAAACTCACTACTTGATAGTCTTATATACTACCTAAATCACTATATTGATACATTTTTTCCCCCGTTTAACCATAAGCGTGATTCAACAGATTCTACAGTTTCTTTTTTTTTTTTTTAAGAAATTTAAAATTCTGAAAAACAAGATGAGATATTTTAATAAACCAAAGAAAACAATCATTAAAAAATAGTTTATGTTTGGTAGGATTAAAGTATCTAGACTGAATAGTCTTAAGCTTTACTCATCAAATGCTGCTGACGACAGTTTGTTTTATGGAATTAGAGAAAAAAAGGCCATTTCTTTATCTAAACTAAATGAAATTGACATAAATCCAGATGAAAAGATCAAAAGCAATTTATTCTGTAATTTGCCTGTATCGTCTGTTGTAAACAAGTGCATTTTGAATTTAATCAAATCGGATACAACAATAAAAAATATAGAATTAAACGACATTAAGTGTAGTGACATTCAAGCTTTATGTATTCCAAAGATCATCAAGAAGAATGAGACACCAGAATTACGAAATTTTTTGAAATTGATAAAACAAAAAGATAATAGTAAATTCAATGCCTTTGAAGATGATATTTTAAACAACTTTAAAGAAAATAACGACATTACAAAATTAAACAACAAAAATTACTTCAGCTTGCTGTCAGACATTATCAAACCTTCTTATCCAGTAACTTTCAAAGATGGAAAGCTTGATTTAGATATTTTCTCCATAGGTGCAGAAACAGGTTCTGGTAAAACAGTTGCCTTTTTAACACCTTTGCTGGAATATTTAGTATTATATGGAAGCAAATTTTTTAATGAAGCTAATTCAGCACCTATAATAAGATCTGTAATATTCCTGCCGACAAATGAACTTGTTAACCAAACGTATGATTTTTTAATGAAGAACGGACAACCTATAAATTTGAATATAAAAAAATTTGATATTGAAGTATCACCTCAACAAATGGTATCTTCTATAAGAGAATCTATAAAGAATCCTATTGACGTAATTGTTTGTACCCCTGAAAAACTGATACAGTCATTAAAAAATACCAATCCAGGCTATTATAGTCATTTAGTGAATAGAGTAGAATATTGCATTTTAGATGAAACCGATATTTTATTGGATAAAAATGGATCATTAACAGAGTTGAATGATTTTTTCAACAATTGCAAAAATTTAAATACAATTATAAACTGTTCAGGAACAATAACTGATAATTACTTAGTTAACTTGAATGACTTGGAAATCATCAAGAATGCTAATGAAAACGACAAACATAAAATCATTATTACAAAAAACTTGCATAAAATTAACAATAACATCAACTACTATAACATTGATTGCAGTATCGGAGCATTAAACAATTCTAGGTTGAAAGCTTTGGGTCAGATAATATTTTCCATTTACAAGAAAAACAAGAGAGATTATAAAAACGATGCTTATTTTATGAAGATATTCAACAGAATAATGATTTTTGCAGATACTAAGGAGTCTGTTATTGAAACTGAAGAATATTTAAAAAAGCTGTTGCCAAACGCTAATGTTCAAATATTAATAAAAGAGACGTCTGTAGAAGAAAGAAAGCGTATATTATACCCATACTTGACCTATTCTCCAAGAGATCAAGTATTTAGTGAAAACACCAAAACTGGAATACCAAAGTTACTAAAGACTTTTGAGTGGATTCCTGATAGTAACATCAAAACCCCAATAGTCTTTAGATCAGATACTGTATATCCAGAAGATATTTTTTTGAATAAAAAGCAAGATATAGATATTTTGATCACTACAGACATTCTCTCAAGAGGTATAAATTTCAAAAAGCTTAAGAATCTGATATTGATGGAACCTCCCAAAAATGTGTTATCCTTTATACATAGAATCGGGAGAGTTTGTAGATACGGAGATAGTGGTAATGTAAACTACTTCAATAACATCAAGGCATATAATAACAATACGGTTGAAAAAAATGCCTCTGTTTACATGATAACTGATCTCGATGATACTAAACACAGCTGGGTTAGAAATATTAAGAAAGCTATAACTTTCAAGAAGAAGTTTATTTGATTCGTCAACGATACCTGTGAAGGTAATTACCTAAGAGAACAAGGTGCGAAAAAAAAAAACATAAGCTGATTTTTTTCTTTCTTTTCTTTTTTTAAAACTCTAATTAATATTGGTATCGAAACCAATACAAAATCGCTAACAAGCACATAATCATCATGTTCAAATCATTCACATTCAACAACCTTAATACACCTTTGACATACATAGTAACAGCTGCTACCATTCCATCTATTTTCATTGTCAAGAGAGCTTCTTTGAAATTATCAATCATCACAGGATTTGGTATATATTTATACAATGTTTTAACCAAGCCAGCTGCTAAGAAAGCTTGTTGTGGAGGTAAGAACAAAGTCAATGGTAAGTGTTGCAGTGGTAGAAAAGACTGCGGACCTAAAGTAGTGAAGAAAAAATCATGTTGTGGAGGTAAAGGAAACTGTTCAAAGACTACTACCGTTGGTGATGCTACTAATGACGATTTTGAGGATTTAGCCACTGATATGAACTCTAAGTTTGCCAGAAAGTAAGTACTTTTTTTTTTTTCAAACACTTCATTCTTATATACTTTCTTATTTTGTAATCATTACATCTCAGATTTGTGTATAAAGTTAATGTCAAGTTGGTTAAACACTATATTGGCATTTGTCTCGTATGGAGTTTTTTTGTCGGATATAACACTAATACAGAATGTTAATATTCATTGAATAAAGCATTTCTGCTTAAACAGTAATCATTAATTCATAAAGACTTCAATAGAGGTTCTAATGTCATTATAAATAAGTTTAGTTCCTTTTATATATATATTCATATAACTTGCTTACTTTGTACCAATCTTTACCAGCAAAACCTATACTATAATCTTGTTGGAGAACTGTTGATATCATTGCTTAATAAATTATCCGTATTTTTATTGTCAAAGATATCGTCCAAAAACAATTCAGATTCTAAAATGTTATTATTCAACTTTGTTATTCCTATGTTTTTGTCTATAATGTCCGATAAATTGAAGTCTATTCCTATGTTATTTAGATTATTAAAAAACTCTGAGTTTTTGGAATCTAGTAGGTCTAAGTCCCCACTTTCGTTGTTTGAATTAGCATCTATTTTTGTAAAAGAATCTAGCAATTCCATGTTCTTGTCACTTTTCGTTGTGTAGTCAGCCAAATCTATATTTTTATGACTTTTTGGTGATGAGTCTATCATATCCATATCAATGCTTCTTTTAGGTGAGGAATCCATTGCTCCTGAATTTTTACTTCTCTTTGGAGAAGAGTTCTTTATGTCTATATTTTTATTTCTTGTTCTTTTGGGGGATGAATTCATTAAATGTATATTTTTATTTCTATTAATCATTCTGCCTTTACTAATACTACTGCTTCTATCTCTCTTAGGTGATGAGTCTAATGCTCTTTCGTAGTCAAATATCTCATTACTTAGTTTAGATTTTTCTGTGTTTTTAGGTAAATAAATATCATCATCCAATAGTTCATTCAAATCAAATTCCAAACCTTTAGTACTTTTAATCTTCAAATCACTGGGGTTATTCATGTATTGGAACTCTTGATTGTTTTTATCCAGGATTACTGGAATAAAGTTTTCTTTTTCTTTTTTCAGCTTCTGTAGCTTTTTCTTTTTAGATACTTTATTTTTTTTCATCTTTATAAAATCAAATCTTTTATCAACATCAGAATAGTCTTCATAATCATCCATTGAACTTAGTCCACTTTTAATATTCGAATTGTTACTACTTGAAGAAAATTGGTGATCATTCAAACTATTGCTATTCAAACCACTTGATAAAATATTAGAATTGTACTCAAAGTGCTGCGGTGAAGATTCTAAAAATGAGTTGTTCATAGTGGAGTTAAAATTATCCTTTTCCATTATTTTTCTCATTATAGATGATTTGTTATTTGTATTCGACTTTTTCTTTGTTGTTTCTTTAGTCAATTTTGTTAGCTTTGAAATAGGGGAATGTTTATTTATTAAACTTCTTACTGGGCTTTTATGTACTTTGCTGAACTTCAGCTTGACTTCCAATATGTCATTACAGTTCCCTTTTGTTCTCACTATCCCTGAAAAGTTTTTTACTACTCTACCCATTATCTCCATATTGTCTTGTACTTCACTCATTAACCCACACGACACATAAGGTTCTTTATTTTCTAGAATATCTCTATAATAAACATTATAGTCGTTGTTTTGATCATTGAACATCTCTGGTGAACTTAATGCCAACAAATCGTATATTTTTGTGAATGATACATATCCGAATATCATGTTATTTTCTTCGTAATCGTCATTGAGTATATTTTTGTTTGTCATATCAAAATATTGTACAGGCACAGGATTCAAAGATCTAGACAGAAACGGGGATAAGTCATTATCAATGATATAAATTATTTTTAATATCAGATCTTTGCTTTTCTTCTTATTTGTATTGATACTCATTATTTGGTTAAATAAGTAGTGAAATGGTTTTTTAGTTAAATTCCTTTTAGTAGATAGTACATAATAGCAGTCAATAAACCAAATTTAAAATTCGACTATAAAAAAATATCCTTTACTATGTTTTTTTAAAATTTAAAAAAGTTTTTTTTTTTTTTTTTGGCATTTTTGATTCATGTATTTTCGCGTCAGTTGTTATGATTTGTTGCAAAGTTCAACAGTTGTTTTTGCTTAATTATCGGATATAAAGCATATATTCTTGTTACTGCAGTATTCTAGGATGCTGGATAAGTGAGACGACACGTGCTGGGATTCAGCATCAACAAAAAGCATTGGAAATTAAGAATTTAACTCCGATGTAGGAGATAAGCTAATTGGCGATGCTGACGTGCACAAGAGACTCCGAAAAGTATGCAAATAAACACTGCTTTTTGAAATGTAAATAATAGTATAATTTAAGTATAATTCAAGTATATTTTGAGTTTTTAAAATTACACCAGAATGACAACCGCTTGATCACTGTTTCCTTTTTTTTTTTTCCAAAATAAAAAAATATAGACTACTGGGTGCTGTTCAAAACCGAAGCAATTGTTTCAGATATCAAGAATATACAAAAAACTTTTTGTTTAGCTTAACTACCGTAGATTATAATCTTTGTTTATTTTATAAGGAAATTCCAGTATTACAAGAATATTTGCTATTATTAGCTTTATTTTGTTTCTTTTAGCTGTAGCAATGATGTTTAAATTAGATTTTCAACAAAGAAAAACAAAGACAGACTTTTGATTATAGCAGCATTTGAATCAAATATACTACATGCTATGTGAGTGGTGAAGAAGACTTGGGTTTCCACAGGTATATCACACCAGGTTTAATTAAACAAAATGTATTTTGTCACGTGATCAATTCTAAATGAAGGAAAATTTTTTCCAGCTACTGCATTTTTACCTGTTATAAAAACTCTTTCTCTTATTCATGAAGTAATTATAAAAACATTTCAAATGATTAAATATTTTTTGTAATTCTAATCATCTCCCTTTTTGTTGCTTTTTGCTCTCTTTCAGTTAATAACCTATGTTATATTCGGGTTTTACCTTTGAAAATTAGCTTATTTCCTTTACCGGCGGCAACACATTTCTTTTTTTTATATTTATTTTTCTTTATTTTTTCCGCTTTCGTAATTTAGCCAAATTGCCTCATTTAGACATGCTTCAATCGGTTGTAAGTATTCTATTTTCTCTATTTGCAATGTGCAAATATTCTTCTGTATATATTTTTTTTTCACATATATTTTAAAAATTTGAAAAGTGTCATATAATATAAAAAGTATCTATAGAAAAGAACCAAAAAAACAACTACTGAATTATAGATTGTTCAAAATCTCTTCTTTATTCATTTTTAACTTTTTTTTTTCAAGAGATATATAGATTTTATACCAAAAAATGGAAAATAACGGAGGAAGATTAACTTTAGCCGAAATCAGAAGAAGAAAGGCAGAACAAGCCAACAACCAAGCTAACAAAGCTTCTGGTACTGTTTTGAATTCCAACTTCCAAGGTGGAGCCTCTAAAGTTGGTGTACCAAAAACTCAAACATATAACAGCTACCAAAACCAACAACATCAAGGATTTAATGGTTATCAAGGTACCGGCAGAGGGGGATACCAAGGAGGTTATCAAGGTGCTGGAAGAGGAGGTTATCAAGGAGGCTACCAAAGCAATTATCAAGGTGCTGGAAGAGGAGGTTATCAAGGAGGCTACCAAAGCAACTATCAAGGTGCTGGTAGAGGTGGTTACCAAAATACTACCACTCCAGCTCAACAAACTGCAGCACCAGTAAAATCTGAAGAATCAAAGATCACTGATTCTTTAAAGAAATTGGATATCAACTCAGATACTAAAATATCTAATGAAATTGCTGAAATATTGAATTCCAAGAGTATCAGTGATTCCAAGGTTCATATTGAAAAAATTATTGATACTTTAAAGGAAAGTTCAGACATAGTCAAAGAATTTGTTGATTTAGATTTAGTTGAAGTTGTCAAAAAAGTCTGTAGAACCAAAAATGATATAGTTGTTAGAGAATCTGGTATTTTATTAATTACTCAATTAGCCAGTAACTTGATTAGCGGAAAAAATCCAAATGAAGCAGTTTTAGCTGACTTATTACCAGTTTGTTTAGATACTTTTTCTGACAAGCAAGATCAATTAAAGAGAGAAGGTCAACATGCCATTGATGCTATCTTTTTACAATTCAACGAAGTTTCTAAAGTTTCTTATGTTTTGAACAAGTGTTTGGACTATTTGAAATTTTCCAGTGCTAAATGGCAATCTAAAATAGCTTGTTTGAAATTGATTGATCAAATTAGAGAAACTTCTCAACCTGACTACTTAGAAAAAACCTTCAAACAAACAATTCCTGTTTTGTGTGATGCCGCCACTGATTTCAAATCTGAATTGGCCAAGAAGGGTCATGAAACTTTATTAAACTTTGTCAAAGTCCTAGATAATTTAGATTTACAACCAAGATACGAATTAATTGTTGATACTTTAACAAACCCAAGTAATATTTCCAACTGTGTCAAATCTTTAGCTTCTGTTACCTTTGTTGCTGAAGTTACTGAACCTGCTTTAGCTTTATTAGTTCCTATTTTGACCAAGTCCTTGAATGGTTCTTCTGCTACTGTTTCCCAAGAACAATTAAGACAAACTGTTATTATTACTGAAAATTTAACCAGATTGGTTAACAACAGAATTGAAATTGAATCTTTTGTTCCTGCTTTGGAACCTGGTATCAAGAGAGTCATTGATAATGCTGCTAATAAAGAAGTTAGAGAATTGGCTTCCAAGGCCATGGCTGTTTTAAATGCTGAAGACGAAGAAATTACTTTAGCCAACGGTGACAAGTTTAATGGTAAATTCACATTAGAAGAAATTGAAAAGATTTTAGTTGAAAACTTCAGTGAATCTTTCTCTTCTAAACAACAATTAATCAAGGATTTCTTGATTCAATTTGCTACTTTAGCCGCTAATGTCAACGATTACAAGGCTTTAAAAAACTATTTCTCCAACTTCAATTCTTCCGAAACTACTGAAAAATTCGTTAAAGAAATTTCAGGCATCTTTGATTCTTTAAGAGGTTCTGCTAATAATGATGAAGATGACGATGGTATTGAAATTGTCAATGCTGATTTCTCTTTGGCTTATGGTTCAAGAATGCTTTTGAACAAAACTAAATTAAGATTAATTAAAGGTCATAGATACGGTTTATGTGGTAGAAATGGTGCTGGTAAATCTACATTAATGAGATCTATCAATAACGGTCAATTAGAAGGTTTCCCTTCTGCTGACGAGTTAAAAACCTGTTTTGTTGAACATAAAATTCAAGAATCTGAAGCTAATATGGATTTAGTTACTTTCATCGCTCAAGATGAAGAATTACAAGGTAAGTCCAAAGATGACATCTCCAATGCTTTAGAATCTGTTGGTTTCAATGAAGAAAGAAGAGCTCAAAATGTTGGTTCTTTATCTGGTGGTTGGAAAATGAAGTTAGAACTTGCCAGAGCTATGTTGTTAGAAGCTGATGTTTTATTATTAGATGAACCTACCAATCATTTGGATGTTGCCAATGTTCAATGGTTGCAACAATACTTGTTAGATAACACCAACATCACTTCTTTGATTGTTTCACATGACACTGGTTTCTTAGATACAGTTTGTACTGATATCATTCATTATGAAAACAAAAAATTAGCCTACTACAAGGGTAACTTACATGACTTTGTTTTACAAAAACCTGAAGCAAAGGCTTACTATACTTTGACTGATTCTAATGCTACTATGCATTTCCCACCAGCTGGTATCTTATCCGGTGTTAAATCTACCACCAGAGCTGTTTGTAAGATGACTGATGTTTGTTTTGCTTATCCAAACGCTCCAAAGCCTTCCTTGGTTAATGCCTCTTGTGCTTTATCATTATCATCCAGAGTTGCTGTTTTAGGTCCAAATGGTGCTGGTAAGTCTACCTTAATTAAATTGTTAACTGGTGAGCTAGTTCCTGATTCAGGTAAGGTTGAAAAACATCCTAATTTGAGATATGGTTATATCGCTCAACATGCTTTACAACACGTTAATGAACACAAAGAAAAGACTGCTAATCAATATTTACAATGGAGATACCAATTTGGTGAAGATAGAGAAGTTCTATTGAAGGAATCCAGAAAGTTCTCAAAGGAAGAAGAAGACTTAATGGCCAAGAAGATTGATGATGGTTCTGGATACGGAGAGAGATTGATTGAAGCTATTGTTGGTAGACAAAAATACAAAAAATCTTTCAAGTATGAAATTAAATGGATGCACTATAAGCCAAAAACTAACACCTGGTTAACCAAGGAATTCTTGTTGGAACAAGGTTTCCATAAATTAGTTCAAAAGTTTGATGATCATGAAGCTTCTAGAGAAGGTTTGGGTTACAGAGAATTAATTCCAAGTGTTATTACCAAGCATTTCGAAGATGTAGGTTTGGATTCTGAAATCTGTAACCATACTCCTTTAGGTTCTTTATCCGGTGGTCAATTAGTTAAGGTTGTTATTGCTGGTGCCATGTGGAACAATCCACATTTGTTAGTCTTAGATGAACCTACCAATTATTTAGATAGAGATTCTTTAGGTGCTTTAGCCTTTGCTATTAGAGAATGGAATGGTGGTGTTGTAATGATTTCACACAACAGTGAATTCGTTGGTGCTTTATGTCCTGAACAATGGCATGTTGCTGATGGTAAACTTGTTCAAAAGGGTATTGCTGCTGTTAATTCTTCCAGTTTCGAAGATGGTGGTAACGAAAATGCTCACGGTCTAAGTAATGCTGCCAAAGCCGCTACTCCTTCTGTTGAAGATGCTGATGGTGAATTCTTGAAGGGTGTTAAGGTTAGACAAAAAAAGAAAAAATTAACTAGAAACGAAAAGAAATTACAAGTTGAAAGAAGAAGATTAAGATACATTGAATGGTTATCATCTCCAAAGGGTACTCCAAAGCCAAAGGACTCTGATGATGACGATGATGATGAGGAAGAAGAAGAACCTGTCAAATAAATTTAAATATGTTTTCTATATACAATGATATAAGTACTTTGTGATAAATAAAAGAACAAATAGGGGATTTTTTCTTCTTCTTTATTCTGCTTTGATTAAACAGAATCTTTGACTACTTTGTAACCGTCATCAGTTTCTTTTTCAATTCTCTTTTCTGAATAAGATTGTTCTTCTTCTTCAGTAATTTCTTCACCTTCTAATTTGGCAATGACTTCTGATTTCAACTGCTGTAACAATTCATCATGCTCTTCTAAACCCAAAACAGAAATAGTATTAAAACCCATACCCCAATGCGGATAAGATCCAATTTTCACTTCAGGAGATACTTTGGTAGCCTTATCTTGAAGTTCTCTCAAAAAACGAGACATTGAAGATTCACCATACTTAGTTTTGATATAGTATCTTTTATAGTGATTTTCCTTCAAGTTGTATATCTTTTTGAATTTATCAGTCATACCAGTAATCATCTTTTCAAATAACTGAGGAATTCCTGGGAATATAAAAATTTGGTTGTGAATACCGGCAACTGGAACCCATGAAGCCTCTATAGGGTAATCTTCTGATGTGTTTGGTCCGGATGGTAAGGTTGCCATTCTATAATGATCCTGCAAAGCTTGTCCAGAGAATCTTTTAGTAGGGGCATTTATTCTCTCCATTCTATCAACACAAGTCTTTGATAACTTCAAAGGTGTGTCGTCATATATCTTACTTAAACAGTCGTATGCAACATCATCTGGAGTTGGTCCTGTTGAACCAGTGGTTACAATAAAGTCATTATAAGTACTTAATCTTTTACAAGTACTCAAAATGTGTTCTGGTTCATCACCAATAATGCAAATTTCGGTTAATTTGATTCCTAATCCGTAACAGTATTTACTAAAAAACTTAGAGTTGGTATCGGTGATTTTTCCATTAAGAACTTCATCACCAATGATGACACAAGCTGCCTTGATTGTTTTATAAGTGTTTGGCATTAGACAATATTTATCAGTATGTTGTTTCTACTTGATATATAGGACTATTTTCTGGGTGTATATATCAAGTTTTAACTTTAAGTCCAATTACATACTATGACTAAATCCTTTATATATGATACTAAATGTATACGTAAACAATTTTCAATTTTTTTTTTCGGGCAAACTCGCTTAGAGAAAGCTACATTCTATAGAATTGTTTTAAAACATTATAATTCATATTAAAATTTGATTTTATATTTTCTAAAAAAAAAAGGCTAAAGGTTTGATCCTTATTTCTTTTTATAATATGCTGTTATATAAATACATAATAACTTGATGCTTTTAAGCATTGAACTTTTCATAAACCCAATCGTTTAAACCTAATTTGTTTCTAGCAATTTCAATAGCATAGAATTGTAATCTGAAGGAGAAGACAGTATTGTTTTCTAGGTATGGTTCAGAAGAGTTTTTTCTCAAAATACAACCAAAATTATAATCATAGATAACAGTTTCAAAGTTTTTAGACCAATCTCTCCATCTGGCTTTATCTTTTTCAGCCTTTAAGTCCATGTCATCGAATTTAAGTAACTTTTCTTTGGTGAACTCTGGGAAACAAGCTATAAAAGTAGAAAAAATTTCATCATCTTGGGATGTTAATCTTAATTCAGAACCTGGAATAGATGCTAGCAATTCCCAGTGAGTTTCTAAATTTTCAACAGCTTCAACGGCGAATTGTTGTTCGATGGCTTCTAAATTTTCAGCGTTTTCGGCTTCAAATTTTTTGTTAGTTTCGGTGGATGGTACAACAGACATTTTATGGGTAAATAATGGTTTATTGAATTTTGGATATTTCTCTATTTATTACTTAATTCAAATATATTTATTAAATGAAATAACAAAGTTGTTATATATGATGAGTTAAAGGAAAAAAATTTTCCCCCGAAAAATGTTGCAAAGCCGTCAAGAGATTTAAAGACCAAAAAAAAAAAAAAAGAAAAAAAAACCAAAAACCTGTTAATAAAACGTGACCATATTTAAATCCGCAACTTGCTGGAATGTTCTAGATTAGAGCAATACACTACAACCATAAAAGCATTTGACTTATCAAGAGGACAGTTTTTTCTTAAAAAAAAAAAAAGTAAGAATGAAGTTGTATATATCAATTGGTTCTGTTGTTAAATGAAGGTTGGGAACTTCATGTTGTTCCATTCCCATGGATCGTTAAATCTTGTGCCGTTTTCCAAAGAAGCAATAACATCTAGGTCTTCCTTGCTCAAGCCATCTTTGAATTTCTTGGAGAATTCCAAGTTGGTTTTAACTCTTTCGATGTTGTTAGATTTTGGAATGATAAATAATCCTCTTTGTAAAGCCCATTGTAATAAAACATCAGAGTTTGTAGCACCTTCGTATTTATTAGCAATAGCCTTAATCTTGTCATGTTCTAATAAGTTAATACAGTTGTCGGCTTTAGCAGATTTCAATTCAATAAAGGATTGAGAACCAAAAGAGGAGTAAGCGGTGACATGGATGTCTTTTAAGTGACACCATTCAACCAACTTCCATTGTGGTAAGTATGGATGTAATTCTATTTGTAACATTTGAGGTTTGATTTTGCAACCAAATAACAAATCTTGGATCAAAACACCTTGACAGTTAGACAAACCCAAGTTTCTAATAACACCATTCTTTGGATCGTACAAGGCTTCCAAAGCTTCCCAGGTCTTATACAATGGAACATTTTCTAATTGAATTTGCCCTTTTTGACCTTCTTCTAATTGGTTTGGAGTAAAGAAACCTGGTGGGTAGTGTTCATCATCGTTTACATCTACTTCAGCAAAGGGAATAGGGAAGTGAATGTAAAGTAAGTCAATGTAATCCAGTTGTAAATCCTTTAACATTCTGTCAACAGCTGGCTTTACATTTTTTGGTGCATGGTGGTTGTTCCAAAGCTTGGAAACAATAAACAACTCTTCTCTCTTGACTAGCTTATCTTCAATAGCTTTTTTAACTGCAATACCTAGTTGAACATTGTTATCGTAATCAACAGCACCGTCAAATAATCTGTAACCAACTTTGATGGCGTTGTAGATTGTGTCAACATTGGTTTTAGGGTCTAATTTCCATAAACCCAAACCAATGTTTGGTAGCTTATTGTTGTTGTTTAAAGTGATGTATTCCAAAGACATGTCAGGTATTTTTTTAATATATTTTTTTGGTGGTGTTTAATTGGTGGTATTATCTTTTTTTTTTGCTAGCTACCCAAAAAGGCAAATATGTATATATAGTAGAATAGACTTAAAGCAGTTTATTAAAACATTGAAGAAAGTTTCAAATAATGACGTAAAACTTTACCCCGGTGTTCCTCGTAAGGAGTTAAGGCAGGAAAATATCATACATATGCCATTTCTGTTCGCGTTCCTTTCCTGGAGTATATCTTTTTTTTTGTTGAATGGATATACTCGCGCTACTAATTAATAAAACCTAAAGGGATTTTTGTAAAACAGTGCCATATAAGGTCTGAACCTAGGTGCAGACCTAAATCCCTGCAATAAATAGTGTACTAAGGTTATACGTATTTAAATATACCTTTATTATGTCAAAAAAAAAAAAAAAGGTAGCTATATTTATTTATATGATTCTTAACGGAGTTAATGTTTATGAGTGTGCGAATGGTCATTTTCTTCCCCACAAATATGTGCTCCTTCTAAATTATCGTTCTTGAGGTTGATTTCAAACTGTCTTTCCTCTTCAGTCAATTCTTCTTGTTTCCCTCTAGGTTTTGTGAACTCTATGAATATATTTTTAACTTCGGGGTTATCTTTTTGGATTAGGTGTATTAGATGCTCTCTAACAGTATCAAATTCATTGATATCAAGTACATTACCCCATTTTTGATGTATAGGTACGTCTAATTTGACAAATAAATTGCAGTGAGAACCGTGGTGCAATATATCAAGTTTTCTGATTTTGTAAGGTACATTAGAGTTGTTATTACTTACCATATTCTCTAAGTGCAACTGAAGATTTGTTTTGATTTTTTTATAAACAGTATCGTCCACATCTACCTTTTTATCTAGTAAATCCTCACAAGCCTTCCAAACACCATTGAATCCAGACTTTACCAAAATACCAGATATTATCAAACCACCAATGGCATCCAAATAAGCCAAATGGAAAAAGTAACCACCGGAAATAGAAACCAAAGCAACCATGGCAGACAAAGAATCTACTCTGTGATGATAAGCATTGGCCAACAAAACTTGAGATTTGGCATTTGTGGCAACTTTCTTAGTTTTCCAAAACAAAAGCTCTTTAATAACAATGGATACCAAAGCAATCATTGCTGCTTCTATGCCTACTACTCCCAAATGAGAATGTATGTGAAGAATATCCTTTAAGCCTAAAGGTAATACAGGTCCCAAAATAGTCATCAATGCATCTAAACCTATAGATAAACCTGCAATCAAATTGATACTGTAGACAGCCAATGAAGATAACGTATCTATTTTTCCTGTACCAAAATAAAGCTGATTAGTAAATTTTTGTAACTTATTTTCTCCTGATGCATCTTGTTTCGGCAAAGTCAATTTGCAGCTTAGTAACGTCAAACAATCAGCGATCAAATCTGTCAAAGTGTGTATGGCATCTGCTATCAATGCATAAGAATTGTATATGATACCACCAGCAAACTTCACACCAGCTAAACCAATGTTACTCAAAAGCCCTATGATTGTTATTTTTATAGCAGGATTTTTAGTTGCATTTTTGGATGATAAAAGATCTTTATAAAAGTTTTCTTGGGATAGATCGCCCATATGGCTATGTGTGTGTGTTAGCAAATTATTCGAATGTGTATGTTCATGGCTATGAACACTTTTATGCTTAGCTATGTTTTTGTATTTCAAATCGTTTGTCTTAAAAGAATCATTTTTTTCAAATTCAGATGCCTTCAATACTATGTGTGTTTTATCCAAACTATTTATATCTTTTTCTAAAGATTTGATTTGGTTAATTCGACTTTGCTTTTCGTTGAGCAGAATAGGTGCACTTGAAAATTGTTTGTATAAAGGAAACTGTAATTTGTATATTGAATGTTTAAATAAAGATGTTTTGCTGGAAATCAAAAATCTACAACTATACCTTGGTTCCATATTGAAAAATAAAGTAATGAATGTGTGATTGTTTGGTTTTTATAATCCATTTATTTAAACTTTAATTATTAATCATAGTTGCCTTTTATTTTTTTTTTTTCAAATTATGTAAACATGATTCGGACATTTTGTATGGGAAATCATCGTACATATAAAAAAAAAAAAAATAATATTAAGAAAGAACTACCTTCCAACGGGTTTAAGATACACTCACAATTTTACTCTTTATTAATCATAATATATTAACTTGTTCGGAGATAAACTATAACATTAAAATAGGCAGTTTGGCTTGCATTAGACAAGTGTCAACACTTGACAAGATAGATTAATAACCATACTTACTGGTATTTGTTTAATTGAAAAATAAAAAATAATTATTATTTAACATTATATTTATAGCTTCATTATAGTGACTCAGATATGAATCGCTAGGCTATATATAACATAAATATATTTTTGTTTTCTGTCATTAATATATATGTCAGTTAAAGTCATGGGGACTATTTTTGCAAAAAAATTAAAAAAGGTTTTCTACATTAACTTAAAAGTTGTTTGAAACGTAGTCATTACCTTGTTGAACGTTTTCGTCGTCAGCAGCAGATTTCCAAGAGTCTTTAAAACCTCTGCCAGAAGAACGTTGGTTTCTGGAAGAGCCATATTGGTCGTCGTCATAGGAGTTCATGTTTTGCTTTTGTTGTTTAGAAGAATTGACAGATTCCCTGTAAGCATTGGAAGTTTGGCCGTATTCATCCATTCCTTCATTTCCCATACCAGTAGAGTTGGAATTGTAACCTCTAGCGTTCATATTGTTGTTGGTATTATCCCAAGATTTGTTAGTTCCTTTGGAAGTTTCAGCAAAGGCGCCTCTTTGATGGTCCCCTAATTCGTCTCTACCAGCTCTGTTATTTCTGCTTCTAGAGTTGGAGTCAGATTGATAATCACCAAATTCTGTGTCATCAGATCCTCTGTTTGATTGTTGACGTTGGTATTTGTTTGAATGTTGTTGTTCATCTTGATCTTCGTGACCTGTTAACTTTTCTGAAATTTTGTTTAAAATATTGGAAGGCATTTTTACTAATTAATTTGGGGGGTTTGAATGGTGTTTTATTTAGCAATATATATTTGATTAATTAATTCACTAGTTAATATCTTCCTAAAAACTAAAGTGGTTTAGTTCTTATATACAAATCAAGATCGGTGACTTCAGTCGTTAATTTGAATATCTTGTAGTAAAATAAAGGGTACGGTTTACTGCTAAAGAAAACTTGCATGTGGGGTTCTCAAACAGTAAATTGGTTTGTGAGGTAAAAATTGTACGCAATTTTATGAATTTGGCCATCAAAATTAAGGGTGATAAAATCATTATTTTGTTAAATATGAGGTAGTGATCCACACTCTCAACAAAGTATCACTTGGCACAATTTCCTACGCAATAATTCATGAAAAATATCGTATCATTCAACAAAGATAACGATTACGGTGACAAAAAATAGTAATAATTTAGAATTTCTACAGCAAAATAAAGCAGTAACCTGGAACACTAAAAGATCATTTTCTTGATTGCGATTATAGACAAATCAACGTATAAACTCAGATATATGTCATCATTTTTCTTTCTTTTTTAATTACATATTCAAAAATCAGCATCTTTGTTTTACCCCGTAAAAGGGAAACTCCCCGTATTAAACTAATTAAAAAAAATGGTGGAGAAGTAGGAAATATGGGATATGTCATGTTAAACAAAGCAACTCCTAGAAATGTTTTAACCTACGTAATACATATGAAAAAAAAATATATATGTATTTAAAATCTTAACGTAGTATGTTACGTTTATGATATTTTAGAATAGTATCAGAGTAAAGCCAAGTCAGTCGACACTGATTCAAATAATGTTTTATCAATGATATCTTTTTAGTAGAAAGCCTGACTTTTTTTTCTGGAATTCTTTGTGAAAAAAGCCACACATTTTGAGAAACAACAGCCTCTTTGATTATTTAATAAAAGTTTATACATTCCTTCCAATCACTGTTATTTATGGTGCACATTATTGGTGCCTTACATTGCTTCCCTCTTAATGGATACATTCTATTTCTTTCTATTACATCCGTAATAACGTCTTCAAAAAATCTGTCTTCAATTTGTAGTCTCTGCATATTATATAGATTTCCAAGCAATTCATTACTTAGTACTCTCATTTCCTTTTTGGTTAATTGACCGTTTACACACTGTGCAAAAAAGCGGTTGTCACCGCAAAGATCAAACGAAATGTTTTTTGATTCCTTTGATATAGTACTGGAAAATATACTTGATTCATTTAACCACATATTTATAATCTGTGAAGAAGAATTTGCCCTGACTTTTTTGTGAAAAGCAACTACCTCATCAATGTTGGGAGGTTCCAAACCTTCACTTAAAGCATCAGATAAACGTCTTTGAACTTCAACTGGTACTTTTTTAGGTACTGGTTTCTTTCTCATATATTGTTTCAAAAAAGAATAACTTTTTTTACTTTTTATTTTACATCTTGTAAAAATATTAGGCTTTTTTGACTTTACAAGTAAGATATCATTTTCAGTTGAGTCTGTCTTTTTTTGTTGACAAGTCAACTTGAATCTTTGGTAAAACACTTTTGTTCTTCGTAAAGTCATTTTTACTAAATTAAATTATTATTAGTCATTGATTTGTTGGTTTATGTACAGTCATATATTTATTTAAAATTAAGTAAAACATATTTTTATTTTTGAAATTCAAATGGAATTATTTTCTTAAAGAATATAGAAGTTTCAAAAAGTGGATTAAATAAAAGTTTTAAAAACATTTGACATGATCTCTTTTATATTTCAACCGATCCTATGCAAAACAAATTTATATCAACTTTAATTAACTTCTACAACTTATTGACACAACTTTATATGCATATATTTTTAAAGGGATGAGTACCTAAAGTATGTTGAACATTAAATATTTTTTGGTATTTTCGTTGTGAGTGAACAAGTTCATATCGTTTCTAGGCGCATCGCTAAAAAATCAGCCGTACAAAAAGTGAAAAATTTAAAACATAGTAATTTGAAGGTTATTATTCTAATATTTTTTAAAGGGATGAAACCATATTAATAAAGTTCAGTGAAATATTCATTATGGTAATTCACAAATTAAGTGAGTGTTCATTGATTATATATTTAACTGGAACATCCGCATGCGTTGTATGAGTTTTCAACCTTACATAGTTGATCTGTATTGGTCCATTTTTGTTCAAATTCTGAAAGTTTTTCATTATCCCATTTAGAAGCATTATACGGATTTGAGCTCATTACATATAGTTTTTCTAACAAATCTGTGTTTGAATAATCACTGTCTTCCAATGATTTATAAACCTCGTTAAAGTGCATATGGCGTGGAATAAATAACGGGTTTTTATATTTGGAAACTTCAAGCTTTATGTCTTTTACAGCACCCGTTTTGGTGTTATTACTTGAGCTCCACAAAATGTGATATTCCTGTAAAAATGCAAAAAAGTTTTTATAAACCGAAGAAGTTGTATCCAGTGAGTAATTGTCAAACATTTTATCTATGTTCTGCAAACAATCCTCATTAGCTGACGGAATTTCTTGTTCATGAACTGCTGTGAAACAATCTAGATATTCATCTTTAATGGTTTTGTCTTTATTAACAAAATCAATTGTATTCACTTCTTGAAATTTGATGAAGAAGTCGTTGTAGTCAACCCTTGTTTCCTTCAAAACACTCAAAAGTTTATCTATAAGATTTTTTTTTATGTCTTCAACATTCTTTGTTAGTGATTCAAAATCATGTTTACTTAAAGAAGCTATATTGGAAGGAAGTGAAAAAACCAACTTTGGATTTAAACCCAAACGTTCAAGCATTGTACAGACGTAGGTGAAGTTCTGATAGAAATCATATTCAGCTTCTACATACTCTAAAACTTTAACAGTTCTGTCCATCAAAAACTGGGCAACCTCTTTGTCTACTTCCAATGTTTGCGTTTTTATTCCTTCAACGTATTTGGTACCTGCACCAATCAGCATTGTTTGGGATTCTGCAAATCTCAATAGATTCCACCATATAACTTTAGATTGATTACCTAATGAATATCTTTTGGATAAATCATCACGATTAGGTGTCCAATCCTCATCATATGCATCTATAAAACTAAAAGGGCCATAGTCCATAGATGTTCCAGTAATCGAAGTATTATCCGTATTCAAAACTCCATTAGCAAACCCGTAAGCCTTCCATTTAGCAACTGCTATAGAATTTGACTTTACAACATCCCTCAAAAATTTATCATATTTGGTCATTTTTAAAACGTCATAAGCATCGTTACCAGCATTTATATCAATTAAGTTTGATATGTTTATGTAATTGCCTCCATCTTGTTCCGAAAATACATTTTCAATACAATAATCTGCTAAAGCTAAAATACCTTCAAAATCTTGTCTCCATCTGTGGATATCAAAGCTACCCAAACGGATCCATGTTTTAGCATATCTAGTAACCAATCCTCTAGGTTCTAATTTCGGGCCTCTTCTTGCTTTGGTATCGGGTACATAAGATAATAGTAAAGCCCTTGTAGAATCAATACCAATTGCGTTCAAACTCTCGGATATTATAAACTCTCTCATACTGGCTTTTAATGTAGCCTTTCCATCAGCAAATCTTGAATAAGGAGTTAACCCACCACCTTTTATTTGTAAAGTTTTGTCATTGATGTCCAATAGATTTACAACTCTTCCATCACCCAATTGTCCTGAAAAATCACCAAATTGGAATCCAGCATAAGCTTGTGAATATGGAAAAATCTTGAACTTTTCAATCAAAGTTTCCCATAATGGAGTAATCTCATTTTTTTCATTTGCAAAAGATCCTTGTAAAAAATGTAACGTCTCGTTGTTGTTGTAATCAAGATTGTCGAATTCGTCCTTGAATGCTGCTTTATTGATAAGTAAAGGCTTTTTTATATCATTATCTAAAAGTTCCGGTATACAATAAGAGTATTGAACTCCTTTACCTACAATTCTTTGAGTATGAAAAGTCTCTTTTACTAATTTTTTAACTTTTAATGTTTCTTTGATGTTTTTAGCTGGCTCAACAGTTACAGAATCTACCTTTAGTTGCTTCTGTATAAAAGTAGAGGAAATCTTTGTGGAATGCTGAGAACCATGGTTAACAATATCTTTTAAAGTTGCCATTCTTTTAACCATTTTTTTTCAAAAAGCTTAATTACCTGTAACAATAAGTTGGTTTAGTTATATTTATGTATTTATGGTCTACAAATACGAAACTAATTATTCACTAGCTAAAATCAAATTAAATTTCGGAGTTAATATTCCTTTTTTCAATCCCTACGTAGAGTCAGCTAAGAACGCTCCCCTAGATTTTTGTAGTTTTTTTTAGGGTGGAGAAAATTACGTGGATATTAGGTTAAACAGCTATATGGGGATTAAACTTTTTTAATTTTTTATTTTTTTTTTTAAAAAATGGGTTGTCCATCACTTATCTAAGCTTTGATAACGAGGTTAAAGGACCCTAAAAACCCCCTTCCAATTCATCATATTTAAATAATATATTGTTAATAAAACAGCTAAGAACTTAGTTTTTTTTTTTTTCTTCTTTAATTACTATAATATAACAGATAAAAAGAAAACGAAAAAAAAAAAGAAAAAAAATCTAATGGAGCCAAATGATCAAGAAAATAATAAAGCCAAAACTAACAATATGTCCGAATATATAGCTAACCCAACATTTGAAAATAGGGGAAATACAAATAAAAACGTGTTTGAAAATAATTCATCAGAGCCAGATTACAAAAAACCAAAGACAAATTTTAGTATGGAGGATCTGAATATTGGAAATAATTTCGATAACACAAAGAAGCTGTCTTTGAATTCGTCAACAAACACACAAGATACAGCTTATAACTCAAATGGCAACAATTACCCTTATGTTAATGGTTCTATGGGATTACAAACTTCTGGTCGAAAAAGAATGTCAATATCACAATCCCCTAAGTCTAATGTTTCCACTGGCTTAAAATCAGATGGAAATGTATACTCCGATCAATCTGCTCACCACATCTATGACATAGATTCAAGAGTTGTTAGTTTGGAAAATACAGTAAATAAATTATTAGACATAGTTAATCAATCCAATGATATTTTGAAAAAAGGCTTGGGCAATAATATTGATAATTATGCTGGTATAGATAATGGAAATAACCTGGACAAAAAACAGCTAAAAACGACGCAAGAATTGCTGTATAAGCAAATAGTCGATCCAACTATAAACCAAAACACTTATCAAGAAGACTGCATATCGCCTATAACAACAACTGTCAAGAATCCTATAACTCAAGAACCAAAACTGTTTAAACTGGACCCCCAAAAAATTAATAAAAAAAGAAATCGTTCAAAATCTAATAGTGCCAAAAGCAGTACAACCAAGTTGAGCGCTTTGAGTAAGGCTGATGAAATGAATTCTTTGCAGCTGAATCCTCAAGATTTTGCTGAGAATAATTCTAATTACAATGCATTTAATAAAGCCCCTTTCAACGCCAACACTGCATTTAATGATATTGATGTGAGGAAAAGAAATAGCAGCATAGATTTGCCTTTGCCTTTATCTTCTTTTTCTTCTGATTTTTTAAATCCTAATGGGAATAGCATTAGTATGCCAACAAATGCTTACAATCAAAATGGTATACCAAATATTTTTGGTACTGGTCATGTCGGGAAGATGTCATATCCTCAATTGCAACCACTGGTGATACCTTCACAAAACGATAGCATTCCTATGAGTTATAGCGAACAAGATTATGGCAGACAAAGCTCAGGAATGCCAAACATTGGCAATGGATATGTTTATCCAGGGTATTCTCCCAAAGGCTTGCCACCTTCAGGTTCGATTGATTCTTTGTCTTCAGCAAGAACAAGCTTTGATGAAAAACAATTACAAATGTATCATCAATTACAGCAACTGAGTCAGAAACAAAATCAAACAAATAAACAGTTCTCTGATAAACTGCAAACCCCCATGCATCCGCCAAACAGCTCCAAGATGGAGTTTTTAACAGGAAATGGCCAATATCCATCGGAGCTATTGAGAACCGCATCCGAGAGTAATAGCAATGGATACAAAAACAGATTTAACAGCATAAGTGAGTTGCAAAATATAAATGAAGATGTTTCCGAAAGCCATAGAAGTAACGATTCCATAACTGATTTAAGAAAGGTTAGTACTCCAGATGTAACGTCATTGTTAGGTAATAAAGGTAGGTTAAAACCAGTTACTAGTTCCAAGAAAAATCCGAAGCCTATTCCCAAGAAGCAATATGAGATCAGTAGAGCACCTTCAAACATTCATCAGGTATGGCAAGAATACAGATATGGGATTGATGGAAATCCTGCATTAATATTGTTGGACAAAAAATACGGAAATGCCTGGTTAGAAAAGAAATCGAAGAAAACTTACTCAAGAAGAAAAGTTATTTATGAATACATCATCAGAGGTATCAGTCAGGGTCTAGATGAAAATGTGTTAATCAGTAATCTTGAAGACTTGAGGGTTTATCAAGATGAATCAGGAAAGACTATGAAGAAAGGTGTTGGATGGATTCAAGATAAAATTATCAATGTCAATGCTGCATTAGGATATGAAAAATTGGATGAAATGATTAACTCTGGAGAAATGAAACCCTTAATTTATGATGAACCTAGATTAAAGTCGTTGATGGAACAAAATCATCACAGAGGAGAAGCTCATACGGATGAATGATCTGCTCCATGGTTGTTAAGTTTAGTTTAAAAAAAAATAAAACAAATAAATAACCTTTTTTTAATGAAAAAAACACATTGTATATAAATAATTGTGATTGAATATACTCAATAAATCTACATATTAACCAGCATCGTTTGATTGTTATGTTTTTTTGCTTTAAAGTTAGCGTCAATGATTATTGGTAAATGTCACGTGAATGTCACCTTTTTTTGGGGGCATTGCAACAAAATAAACATAATTTAACAATTATATAGCATTTTCAATTGGTATCAAATGGTATTTAAGATTGAATTATGTTTAAATGAAGACTTTTTATATCAATGAAATCATCACTTATATTCAAATGTAGTTTTAGTATGGCTATGATGTTTCTCTAACTATGTAATTTGAACCAAAAAAGAAACAGGGAAAAAAAAGATTGAACAAGGAAAGTCCCTAAGAAAACTTCGCGTTCATTATATTTAGCTTAGGAATTGTATAGTAGCTTCAACCAGATCTATATAGGTTTGGCCTAAAGTATAGACCAGGGTATTTTTATTATGAACCAAACTTTAAATCTCATTAGTATACCTGTGGAAATATGGCAAAACAACATATTTCCTCATATAAAGTCGACAGATTTTCTTAACTTAATGGTATCCAACAAAATAGTTTATAATCATTTACAACGAACTGAACAAGCTAATAAGTACCATCATGCACCTCTTTGGGATATTTTTTATGGTAAAATTATAAAAGAGATTGAGTTTTTCATGCATACCACATTTAGCAAGATAAGAAAGAAGATTCAATTTCCGTTTTTGGATGAATATCAACAGATTATAACAATTTGTGAAGTATATAGACACAACCAAGAATACCTCTCAGATCAAAATAAAATTATTGAAAGAAAACTGAAGAAGAAATTATTGGGGTATATGAGAAGCACGCAGTTCATTAATAATTACGATACTATGACGGGATGTTGTTATGATGAAGCATTTCTTCTATTTGGAACATTAACAAGAGATTTTTACAATGGGAAAAGGCAGCTGGATAGACATATAAAGAAATTGGTTCATGGAATGAAACTGAAAGATATGGATGAGCCTAAAACATTTTTAGCAAAATTTGACAATAGTATGACTTTAGACTTTGGTGGGTATGACCAGCAATTACAGAATATCTTACCAAAGGTTATTATAGACAGAAAAGAGAAAAAAACGTTAGATGATCATTCAAAATTTTATCATCAAGAAGCAAATATCAGTTGCACTAATTTATATTCTCTGGATGCTCTTATTTATTATAATACAGAATTGAAACTTTTGCAATCTAATATACAGATACTAACAATCTTTGAAAAAATACTAAGCAAGTTGTTCAATAATTTGGATTATAAAAAGATTTATCCCATAAGCAAATCCAACGTTGTAAGGTTTCGTTTACATCAGGCAGCTTTTGTATTCAGTGTTAATGAAAGCAAGGAAAGTAATAACAAAATGAACATTTTAGTTTATTGTGATTCCCATGAGTTACGTCTGAGAAATTATGATACTTTGAGTGCAGAGGAAAAACAAGAATTTGAAGGAGAATACGAAGACTTGTTCAAAGGCAATTTTATGCGGGACATGGTTGCAAGCTTTGAGTATAGTATGCAAACACAAGGCAACAGATTAATGCAAATTGAATGTGTTTACAACAGATTCTACAAAGAACAGAATCTCAAAGATTGTTTGAACACACTGACCAAACTGAGAAATGTAATTTCTAAAGATATGCTAATAAAGGCACCACTGTTTGACTTTTGGCATGAATTTGTTCCGTCCAGTAGCTTTGTCTTTGACAATATTACATTATATTTGGATGAAAAAACTCAAAGGGGATTTATAGTGTTTCAAGTTGTCAATGGCGGTTTGCAATTTTCAATAGATATGAATCTTTCATTTTACATGCAGTTTCCAGCTGTGTATTTCTCTGAGGATGGTAATAAAATTATAAAATCTGATCTTCTCGATCATTATCCAGAAGTTAAAACCCTACTGAAAAAATACTTTTACTTGATTCTAAATATCAATTACAAGCACTCTTTTTAGATGTCTAGAAATACCCATATAATTAATCACTCCTATAACCTTTTTTATCTAATTTAAAGGGAGACCTAGTAAAAAAAAAAATTGAGCTACTAATGGATGAAATTGATATAATCTTGACATATGGCCTAAAAGGGTGTACTCCTCACTTGTGGAGAATACGCCCCCTACTAATAATATGTTTGTGTAATCAAATGCAAGTGATATATTTATGGACGCATACGCGTATGTGAAACACCATGTGTTTACATCATATATCTTTTTTGTGTTAAGTAAACTCAGTACATGGTTAGAAACAAGCGTATAAATCTAAATGATTAAAAAAAAGCGCACTAGATCGTAATTGGTGAAAAAAAAAAAAACTTCTAATTAAAAATTTAAAAAAACTGAAACAATCGCATAAAAAAAACAATACACTTCGTTTAAAACTATAGCATTAAATTAATTATTACTCGTGTTTTTAATTTATTTCAACACGCCTAGTACAATTCCACCTTTGTTTAAGGTCAACATTTTTTTTTTTCTCTTGAAAAATCAATTTCCTTTTTGGAATTAACTTTTGTTTAAAATTTTGGTTTAAAATGACGTATTGTTGGTTGCTTGAATCTTCGGTGGTAATTACTTACTGTGTTTCATAGCTGGTTGATTTTATACATTTATTTACAGTTGCTGCATATACTGAAAAATTTATCTATATGTCTAAATATTTACGACTATATAAACAAGGGTGTGTGTAAAAAGTGTTAAGATAATCTATTAAATAAATAACATTTTAATATTATTAGAATAAAATACATGAAAATTAACCATAGAAAATATTTTTACAATAATTTCAAAAGATTTTCAAGTAGTAATAACTTTAAAAGATAACTAAAAATGGGTTTATTTGATAACGCTAAACAATTTGTTGAAAAAAAAGCTAACGAGCAATTTGGTTCTAATGCATCCAAATATGTAGACCAAGGTTTTGACTTTGCCCAAAAGAAGTTCGGTAACAATGGTAACAACAATTCTGGCTCTAATGGTAACGACAACTCATACGGTAACGATAACTCCAATTCCTACGGTAATGATAACAGCAATTCCTACGGTAACGACAACTCATACGGTAACGATAACTCTAACTCATATGGTAGCAACTCCAACTCATATGGTAATGATAACTCTAACTCATACGGTAGCAACTCCAACTCATATGGTAATGATAACTCTAACTCATACGGTAGCAACT
>ERZ794949.55-NODE-55-length-44761-cov-150.658592_pt1 | contig 44761 bp, 23 predicted proteins | sample MGYA00511363_ERZ794949 | MGnify/ENA primary metagenome ERZ794949 (study PRJEB30137, sample SAMN04331402) | food metagenome | isolation source: T1 must sample point D1 replicate B | place: Australia: South Australia ...
AGAGCCCAAAAGATTTCTAATCTTACGCCTTAACCACTCGGCCAGATTGCCAGTTTGTTTCTTGATGTTTACTTTGTAGAGTTGACAACACTATATTAGTAGTGGGGAGAGTTATTATACAGGATTGTTATACATAGTCATTGTGATGCTTGATGTTGTTAGTGCAGGAGATGTTATCTAAAATAACTGCTTAATTACGAAAACAATATTTGTAGCATATTAGCTAGTAAATTTAAAGGTATTTAATAATGTTATTTCAGGTATGTATAGTGCATGTTTAAATGTAGTCGATTTCTTTACTGGATTTTGTTTATTCTCATCTGAGTAAAACTATTCAACAGGGGGTATTACTGACTACAATGAAAAACACAAAAATTTACTTTATAACAACACCTAATATTTAATTTATGTACATGGATCTTTATATTGTTAGTATATAACCTCAAGCTATTGTCATTTGATCAACTTCCTTTTTGATATGACATTTGTCATTTTTGTTTTGTTTAGGTTGATTATATTTATATTCTAATTTATCTAACAATGCTAAAACGTATTCTTTTGGAACGACTACTTCAGTGAACTTAATATTCGAAGAAGGGTCGTTTCCTTTCATTTTTTTATAGATGGATACCTGTTCCTCAAACATTCTTTCTCTAAATTCAACCAAAAAAGAACAATCAAGTTTAGATGGGGATGATGATTTTTTGCCTGCATCAGCAGCTTTTTGCAAAGAACCATCTCTATAAGCATGCATATAAGCATTATGTTCTGCTCTCAAAAGAGTACTACTAACGGTTTCATATGGGAATTTTTTCAAAACATTCTTGAAAAAGAAAGTTGGCCCCATTTTCTCTATAATATGGAATTTTGCAGGATTCTTTTCATGTGGGGTGCTGACTATACAGTTATTGGTAGCCTTTATAGAAGAGAGCAATGCAATGCTACACAAGTAGTCGTATAACCTTTGACTACTTGATGTTTGATATACGTAATCTGGCAACTCTTTGTCGCCTAAGATATCTTTTTCAGTTAATGGTTTTCCTAATATAATGTTTTCATCTATACAAGCTTGTAACAAAGTCTTTTTTCTTCTATTTGCAAAGCTAAAAAGCTTGAAGTAAATTTTTGGTGGTGAATTGAAATCTTTAAATTTAATTGTTGATTGAATATCGCCAGTTAACTTAGAGCTGAATCCGTTTTTAATTATCAACTCTCCCAAATGAGCTTCATAATTGTCAATTTGACTGTGTATGAGCTTTATTGAATCGTGGAATAAATCTATAGAATTTTCAAATGAACTTATGTATTCTTGTATATTATCAAAGCCCCATTCTTTTAAAATTTCGTGTTTTCTAGAAAGGAAGAAATCTTCATATGTTAATGTTTTTCCAGAATTGTCAGGAACACGAGACTCAAATAATGTTGCCATACTTTTAGCAACACTCCTTTTGTGAATTATGACTTTTCTGAATTTGGTTTTTGTTTTTTCATTGACGTTCTCCAGATACTTATAAATATTCAATGATTCATCCGCAAATCTTTTCAGGGCTCTTGCTCTTTTGGCATAAACTTGTGGCCACAACTCTGGTTGAAGTGATAGATCTTTCGTTTCGTTGTATGGATATATTTCCTTCAAATATGAAGCGTCCATGTGTTTATTTAACACATAGGTGAAATCACTGGTTCCTAATTTTTTGCCAAAAACAACTGGAATTTTAAAGCAGATGTTGCATCCTCTCTGGAACCTCAAAACACTACAAAGAATGTAATATCTACATTTTTCTTCATTAGATAAATTATCCCATGCTTTAAACACATCTTCCAACTCAAAGCAGTCATATTGTGTTTCAAACAATCTCTCATAAAAATTGTAAAATACACTACCATTATTCAAATCGTCATTAGTTGGATCAGAGCTATCCAATGATTTTATGATAGTCTTTTTCTGAGCTGAAACTGAAGAGGTCCTGTTTTTGGAAAAAGAAAAACTTTTATTTCTTCTTGAACTGATCTCAACATACTTATTGAATTGAGAAAAATTCAATTCAGCATACAATAATTTCGGATTATAACCCTTAAATCTTAATGGATTATCAAAAACCTTAACAGCACCCATTAGCTTTCTCATTTCAGCTTCATGTGGTGATGTGTATTTCTTCACTCCATCATCAAATCTTTGGATCATTTTTTGCCAGTATTCTTGAGTTTTTTTATTATTAGACATATCGTGCCATTCCTTATTCAAATCAATAAAAGCCTTTAATGGCTTCTTCAAATACTTTTCTTTAGATCCATCATCACCTTTGGAATTTATAGATTCAATTTCTTCAGCTTCAATAACTTCAGATTCTTCAAAATTATAATTTTTAAAAGCTTTGGTTGTATTAGGTGATGAAACCCATTCTCCAGAGTGCAAAATAGCATCAAAGTATCTTTTATAAAAGGATTCCTTCACATACAATGGATAAGGAAGATTTTTTTTGTAAATTGGTAAACCTTGTTGTACAACTGGGTAACGCTCCAATTGAAGGGATTTTTCATCAAGAGACTTAAGTTCTTCATCTGTTAGCTCGTTATATTTAATGTGAGTTTCTTTTAAAATTGATTTAAAATTAATCATAAATTCATATGGGTTATCAATGACTGAAAATTGGTCAGAAAAGAATAATTCAAATCTAGAACTAGAAGAATTTATGTAAGGAGTTATTTTACCTAGATCCTTTATAAAGTTAGGTGCATTAGGAACTTTATCTGTTAATCTTTGAAAATACTTTATGAACAAAATCAAAATCTTGGAGTTTTCGTGTTCAGTTGTAAACTTTACAAAATTTTTAAAACTAATATCCTGAACATCACTCAGGAGTTCTACCCAAATTGAATAAATGTCCGAAGTAGAGCTTTCTGGAAATAAAGATTGAAGTTTTTGCATTTCTGGGGACTCTAAGTCGGCAAAGTCTGGATTCATCAAAGAATTCAGCAGTTGAACATATATTTTTACTTTCTCAACTCTATTACCTTCTGAAGACACTAGCTCCAAAAGGAATTCTAAAATTTTTAATTTACCTTCAAAAAGTGAATCATATGAGTTTATTGGGTTGCTCGCCTTAATTTCTTGTATAATCCCTGGAATGTTGTAAAAGCAAAACATTCTTGAAAAAATCGAAAACTGTTTAGACTCGTATACTTGCTTCTTCTGTTCAATCATATTTTCAGTCATCATTTTAGCTTTCAGTACCCATCCTTCTTTTTCAGTTATGGACAATGCTTTCCAAGTTCTTGCAATTAGGGTATTTCTTGACAAAACATTTGCTTCATTCGCTACATGATTACTAAGATACCATTGCTTATAAAGATCGTATCCCAAAATACTCACAGCAGCATATCTTTTCGTTGTTATTATATGCTTAGAAAAAAATGGAGTTCTAGGAACAAATCGAGAAATGTTAAACATTTTTCTTTTCTTTTTTATTTTTGCCCTCGGTTTCTTTTTTTTTCTTATGTTTGATTAATTAAACCAATTAAATTATTGGCTGATTATGCTTTCAGTAGATAGAATTGATGTTTGGTTATAAGCAGTAGTTGATCATCACCTACAATGTCTTCATCTCTGAAACTTTTTTAATTCTTGCAAAAGAGAAAGACATGTTACTATGAAGAAAAAAAAAAAAAGAAACCAAAATTAGGCTTCGCTACCAATTTTGGATTTTTCACGTTTTTAAAAAGTTTAATTTTAAAATAATCATCATTCAATGCCAACGTGACCTATAAGAAAGAGTGTTAATAGAGTATATCTATTAGTCTATATATTCATACAAATGATTATTTATTTCTATAAGTGTTTCCTGATACTTTGCGCACACTTCCTGAGCTGACATTTCTATAATTGGAAACTGATGATGGGTATCCATTTGAAGAGTTATTATTCGAGAGGGTATTTGTAGCCATTGATGCTCCGCTGACATTATTTGAGCTTATATTTCTTCTTTGAGATTGCTGCTGCTTAGCATTATAGATCATCTTCATTTCTTCACCAGTGATGTTTCTGTTTTCCTTTGCATTGTTAGAGTTGCTCAAGTTTCTCGGCTTTGGAGATCTTTGCGGAGATCCCTGAAGTATCTTTTGTTCTTGTTCTCTAGCTCTTTGGGCTTGCTTGGCATCGTATTTTTCAACGGTGTTGACACCTGTAATGTTCTTTCTAGGCTGGCCAGGCGATCTCAAAGGTACACCATGAGTAAGGTTATTAGAATTTCTATTATTGGTTTCAGGTGACTTAGGAACGTCTTCGTTGTTTCCAACTAAACTGTAATCAGAGTTTTCGGTCAAATTACCATAGTTATCTCCATAGTAAGCTTGGTTTCCTCTTTCCTTGCTTAGTTTCTTTTTTTTCTGTATTTTGTATTCTTCCAAATCAACTAATGGGTACATTCCGTTTATTATATCACTAGGTTCTAAAGATATTTTTTTATTGTATCTTAAATCTCTGAAGGCATGTTGGTTGATGTATAGCCAATGTTGTTGAGGACCTACTAACATACCAGGTCTGATCAATCTTAAGAAACCTATAACTTCATTAGCAGTGAAATCATACTTGTAAATCAAATAAGCACCTATCAAACAACCAGTTCTTCCTAAACCAGCTTTACAATGAACAGCAATTTTAGGTTTCTCATCACCTAAATCTTCATTTTCCTTCAATATTGTTTCAACGCAACCTATAAAGTTCAGCACAAATGATTCATCCGGACAGGTACCATCTTCAAAGATCATATCCAAATGTTGAATACCATTCTTTTCAAAATGGGCTTTATTGTATAAATGTGAATTTAATCTCACTACCAACTTGGTATTGGTTTTTTTGAAAATATCTATAACTTTTCTAAATGTTTTGTTGATCTTAAGATTGCTATCTTCACCTAAAGCGTACAAACCACGAGGATCATCATCCCTGGGAGAGGCAAATGCAATAAAATTAGGAGTAAGAATGTTTAAATCACCATTATCAACTTTTTCATAGTATTCATATCTATCTAAATCAATTTTATGAAGATCCAACAACTCGTGTTCTTTTGCTTTCCAACAACCATAAACAACATCTTGGATGGATATTTCAAAATCTGCAACAGAGTAACCAGCATCTCTAAAAGGCATAAAAGGAGGATCAACTTGAGCCAAAGGTTGTAAAACTTGATGTGGTGTCCATGATTGGATCAATATCATATAACAACAAAGCAGGCATGCAGCATTGGCTCTTTTTTTGGTTGAAGTTGAACTATAAAAAACAACAGCCTTCTCAGCATTGGTGGAAACAGTTAATTCCTCATGTAATCTTAAAGCAAATCTGTATAGATGGCCAACATGGAATGGACCAAAGTCTAAATGAAAGTTGTTGTAGAATAGTTCATCATCCATTGTGAAAAAAGTTGCTTCATCTGTATTTACTGGATCAAAATCAAAAGCCCCTAGATAAAGTCTGTTTTTAAGAAATTCGATGGTATTGGGTATATTCAACCTCTTTCTGGTAGACATTTGTGTAATAAAATTGTTAAAGTATGGTATTAATCAAAAAAAAAAGTTTCAAAGTTATTACTAATTTCGTTGTACTTGTTTGTGATTTCAAAATCTTTATTTTCAATAGAATAAAAGCTGATCAAAAAAGAAAAAAAGTAATTGATGTAAAAAGGTCTATATGGTAAGTTATTCAATAGACGTTGAAATGTAAAACTTTGGTCTTTTAAATTAATAAACCCTTGAATTAGAATTTCAATTAGATCAGACCTGAAACATAATTACAGAGTAAATTTGAAAAAAAAAAAATAACGAAAAATTTTCTGCTTAAGGAAGACGTTAGCACATACAAAAACGCCCTTTTGGGGGGACTTTAATATTTGTTTACACAAACATTTCCTAAACCAGACACATTTGATTTTTTCCAGATCGGAGTAAAGATGGGTTATCTCCGATAGCGGACATAATGTGGATGGGAAATAGGGAAAACACAAAAGTTGAATGCATGCACAAAAAAAAGAACAGCTGTTTTTCTGTTAAAAATGGGTGTAGGAGTACATTATTAAATAGCTTTGTTGCAACACGTCAGAAACAGTGTTTTGATCCCTTAACAATCTATGTGTTTTCTGCCATATAATGGGCAAACACGTGACCATTACCCAAATAGGAAACCGATAGAAAAGAAGTACCAAGGAACCGCACCAGGAAGAAAAACAAAAAAAAAAAACTCCTATTTCAAAACCATACATTAAAGCATATTTTGCAACAGACAAAGAGTGTTACCACAAACCCTACTACTAACAATACCATAGACTACTTAGCAGCGTAGCGCATATAATTCTTTCAAAAGGAAAAAATAAGCGGTTAATTAAAATAGGCTGTTAAGGCGTAATGTGTTGATCTGCGAAACTTTACTGCGTGAACAAATAATTACGTATGTTGTGTTCGCATGGACAAAATCTGTCTCTGCGAAATCATATCTTATGAAAAATTTAAAATTTTTTTTATTTATATCACTAATTTAATAGTGAATAATTCAGGCGACGTGTTATCGACATATATATATACATATATGTCGATATGAAAATTAGGTGGAATATGTTTTTTTTTCTTGATTACTAATTTCTATTCATTTTAATTCATCAATATTAATATTGAGTGTTACTAATGAGCTTAAGAAGTCCAAGAAAAATCCATCGAACAATTGAAAAAACAATTAGAAGCTAGTTGCCATTTATATTTGCTATTTTAATATAAAACAATATTGACATTTTGTTCTTTTCACATTTGAGCTTTTTTTACCCAGTAGACACTAATTGAAATTTCTATGCCGCCTAGTTTTGAAAACAACAAGAGAGATTCAGATCTCGAGAACACTCCTAAAGAAGAAGACATTTTAATGGATGATTTTGTTGATGCCAATAGCGACATCAACGAAGAACCAGTTGAAGAATCTAATATAGAAGAAGATGCACAAATAGCCGAACTTATAGCCCCATACATTGCTAATCTGTCGATGAAGAATCCGATGCTTTATGATCAATTAATTCATACCATCGATCAAAACAGAATCCTGCAAAATGTCAATCCAGATGAAGAAAGTGAATTTGAAAAAATTCAACAGATGAAAAGAGACATGAGGGAAGATTTAGAAGCAGATTGGAATGCAGTTGATCCAGTTCCGTTTTTAGGTGAAGATCTTGAAAATAATGATGAACTTGACACTATAAATGAAAGAAGAAGCTCAAGACATTCCATGCACAGTGATGATTCTTCAAGAAGCAAAAAGAAGACTTCTCTGAACTCAGTCTTAAACAAGTTTGGTCTAGGTACTGTTGATGAAGATGATGAGTCAGGTAAGTCAGATAATCAAAGCCAACTAAATGAAAAACATACACTTCCTGATAATGCATCTCATTACACTTCTGCTATGAAGTCATACGCTTCAGCAGCTTCAAAACCGGAATCCATATCTGGAAAAATAACATCTGTATTGAAAAAGACCATTGGGTTGGAGGAAGGATACGATCCTACTGCTATCTATGATAACGAAAGCACAGAAGATATCAATGACTTTGTTTTGGATGACATGGATGCTCAAGAGTTGCCTGAAACCAGATTATCAGGCGAACAAATTATGTCATCCAAGATAGACAACACTTTTAACAAGGATGCCCAAAGCACAACTCCAAGAACACCAGGTTTGATGAACAAATTCATGTTTAAGTACAAAAACCAAAAAACCGAAACTGGTGATAACCAAACTACTGGTTCTTACAGAATGCCAAGATTCCAATCTAATAGACCTAGAGAAGCTATCAAATATATTCCTAAGAAGATTATGCCAGAAAAAGGTATAAGATTGAAGAGAGGTGCTGGTGGATCTGCTGCCATCACTGTGCACTTGGCTACTTTGCTGAACAAACAAAGATTTATAATTAGACTGTGTAAAGCTTTGATGCTTTATGGTGCTCCAACCCATAGATTGGAAGACTACATGAAAACTACATCGTCTGTTTTGGAAATACTAGGACAATTTTTGTATTTGCCTGGTTGCATGATTATATCTTTTGATGGTGTTTCCACAGCTTCAGATGGTGGTGAATTGCATTTAATTAAGTGTAACCAAGGTGTCAATTTATGGAAACTTCACAAGGTTTACAAAATTTATAAATTGGTCATCCATGACCAAATTGCCTTGGAAGATGCTTCTACAGAAATTGATGCTATTTTGGTTGAACCAAATCTGTACAACAAATACTGGAATGTGTTTTTCTATGCCTTTGCCAGTAGTATGGTTACTCCATTTGCCTTTGGTGGTGATTGGATCAACATTGCCATATCTTTCTGTATTGGTATGGGTGTAGGTGTTCTTCAAAATTTAATTGCACCTAAATCTTCTTTGTACTCAAATGTTTTTGAAATTTCTGCTTCTATTGTTGTTTCCTTCTGTGCAAGAGCCTTAGGTTCCATTCCTAATTCAAACATATGTTTTGGTGCTCTTGTCCAAGGTTCACTGGCATTGATTTTACCCGGCTATATCATTTTATGTGGATCTTTGGAATTACAAAATAAGAACTTATTGGCTGGTAGTGTAAGAATGATTTATGCTATCATTTACTCCTTATTCTTGTCCTTTGGAATTACATTGGGTGCTGCTTTATTTGCTTGGATTTACAATAACGCTACCAATGAAACCACATGTGTGAAGAATGTTCCTGATTTGTATAAATTGTTATGGGTTCCAGTATTCTCCATATTACTAGCATTAATAAATCAGGCTCATTGGACACAATTATTTGTTATGACCGCTATTTCTTGTCTAGGTTATTTAACAACTTACTACTCCGGTAAGCATTTCAGTAATTCTACCGAGTTTTGTTCCGCTTTGGCCGCCTTTGTCATTGGTATCTTAGGTAATTTATACAGTAGAGTTTACAGTGGTTTAGCTGTAAGTGCTATGTTGCCTGCCATTTTTGTTCAAGTCCCTTCAGGAATTGCTTCAAAATCATCTTTATTGACTGGAGTTAGTGTTGCTAATCAAATTGTCAACGGGACTAAAACTCAAGTAGAGGAAACCGGTACTAATGCCTTGTCTTTTGGTTTACAAATGATCCAAGTGGCCATTGGTGTTACTGTAGGTTTATTCTCATCAACAATCTTTGTTTATCCGTTTGGTAAACAAAAAACTGGTCTATTTACCTTATAAACTACTATATAACTTGCACTTTATAAATCATATTTACAATTTCAACTTTGAAAAATCTGTGAATGCCGGGTAACTTTTGATTTTGCTCACATTTCTTTTTTTTTTTTCACTCTCACCTAAATTTTCCCTCTTTGGGAATCAATTCTATATACCTAGTAAAATTCACTTCTATGGATATTTTTTTTTAAAAGTCAAATATTGAAGTATCTCTTCTAGCATATTGATTATAGTTTAAATATAGAGAGACTTCAGTTGGACCAAACAAACAGGACACGATATCATACAAATATGTCATCTTTAAGAGATCAATTGTCTCAAATTGCGACACAAACACAGGGTATCGCTCTTGATAGAAAGAGAAGACAAAAAATTCATTCAGCTTCTTTAATATATATTCCTAAAGTTGCTGCTGCACAAGATTTCGAGTTTATTTATGATCAAATTTACGACCATTATTTGGAACTTTGTTCTATAGACTCTAGATTCGATGCTTTCAAAAATTCTTTGTTTGCTGAATCTTCAATTACTCTTGATAGAAATACCTTAAATGATGACGAAAATAAGGATTTAAATACCAATATTAACATGTTTTTGCTAATGGTCAGTAGCAAATGGCACTTGAACTCTACTCTATACGCAGTTGAATGGTTGGTTAGAAGATTCCAAATACAAATTCACAATGTAGAATTTTTCCTATTCTGCTCTATTCACCATTATCAAACTGCTGTATTCAGTAAGATTTTGAGCATCTCCAAATTACCAAACAACTACAGTGTAACCCTGGGTCCATTCCAAAAACCAGACAGTATGCCACCAAATAGTTCTTCTCTACTAAAGTTATTCCATGACTTTGAAATAAGATCTAACTACTTCAAGTTCATGAGTAGATTAATAAAGCATAAATTAGGCTCTCAAAGTGTTTATACTTTTATATCAGTTTTAGCCATCAACTTGGTAGCCACATATCCTAATATTTTATCTGATTTGATTCCTAGTGTATTGGAAATTAGTGCTAAGTTATTGGCTTGCAAGGACTCAAGTTTCAAAGAAGCACAAACTGCTGCTCATACAATGTTATTAGTTTTGAGTAAGACCGATTTAAATGAAACCATTATTTTTGCTGCTGTTGAAACTATATTGACCAACATAAGAGATAACTCAAACACTCAAAAAACTGGATTTATAACTATTTGTTCTTTGCTACAATCTTTGAATGGTGAAGTTAAGCAACTATCTCCGCGTATTTTCAAATTATTAAATGAAAAATATGGAAAAACTTTAGTTTACAACATTGGAATTCAAGAATTATCAGTAAATAAGTTTGTTGTCTCATACATTAGATCTGCCATTAGATACGACTATCAAGACGGATTAAGTGCTGTTATAGAAGTATTAAAAAGCTATTCATTCTTATCTAAATATGAAAAGAAGTTGATTATTTCAGATTTAATAAATTTATCTGAAATTGTTCAAGATAAATCAATTCTGGCTCCAATCTTTACTTACTTAGTCAAAGCAGATGAACTATTGGTTATTGAATCATTGATCGCTTTGAACATAAGTCCTGAAATTTTTGAAATTAGATTAACAACTTCTCTGTTTAAAGAATCAGAAGAAATGGATTCCAATAATGCTGAAAAGGTCTTGAAGGAAATCAGTGACTCTAAGATTGTTGGTTCAATGACCACAATAGAACCATACAAAGAATGGGAAAGCAAACATTCTCAACATGTTTTCAATGAAAATATTTCGGTCTTATCCATTGATACCGCCAGATTCAACAAATTATTATCTTTTTTTGTTGAAGCATTGGGAAGAAAATATTCTACAAAACAATTTTTGGAGTTTTTCTTTACAAACTTTGAATCTAGAATAACATTTTTGATAAGGGTTTTAGCTTCTTCAGCTCCATCCGCTTTGAAGTTAGTGATCGTTGAAAATTTGCAAAGAATAACAGGATCGATTTCTAAAACTATGAACTTATTTTCTTTGGTTCCAACTTTAATATGTGCTTTAAATGATAAAAGTAAATCTGTTAGAGAAGCTATAATCAGATATTTAAGATCTCAGGTTTTGAAGAGATGCACCAATGATACCTTCTTTATGATCGATTCTATTTACGGCAAAGATGTTGAAATATCCTTATTTGAACCAAAACAATGTGATAAATGGTTAAAGAACTTTTTGGATAATTACAATGTCGATATAGATAGCTTTTATGACTTCTGTATTAATAAGAAATCCGAAAGCATTGATATGATTTTCTGGGCTGATCAAGCCAATAAAAGTAAATTATACAGTTGTAAGAATACTTTTATCAATATCATCACATCAAGTAAATTTTACAATTCAAACTACTCTGAACTTTTATCTTCTAATTTGAAGTCTTTCATTGATAACTACGATGATATCAAAGCACAATGTATTGAAGAAAAGCTAAATTTCAGTTCATTTGAAACTACTATGTGTTCTATTGTTTGTAAAGGTGAGAAAAATGAATCCAATATTAACTTTATAACATCTTCATTAAATTCACAATACAAGAGTTTATCTGAAGTTGTTATTTTGAGATTATACAAGATTTTCATCACTTTAAAGTTTAATACCAAGATCAACATTTTGAACAGAATTATAGATGCTACTGCCAAGACTCCAGAATTGTTAAATTATGATTCTTTGGAAGTATTGCAAACTTTGAATATCGATTGTGATGTCTACTCTGCTATATTGAACAGCAGCAATATTATCATGGAAGAAAGTGAAGAAGCACAACAACAACATTTATTAAAGAAAAGAAGAAGAAGATCATCTGCAAGCGTTAAGTCTGTGTTACAAAAAGATGAAGTTACTCAGCTAGCTGAATATCACTTGAAAAAAATTACTATTATTATAGAGTCTATTGATGGTAGCAGAAACTTAAAGAATGTTAATGAACAATTTTTGGCTGCCATGTTTAATCATTTAAACGATTTAGAAACTTTGGACAATGATGGTGGTTTACCAATTTTGTATGTTCAAGAAATTTTGTGTAATTGTTTATTAAAATCGATTAACATTCTAAAAGAACAACAACAAAACCAAAAATCAAAGACCAAGCTACATACTTTGAGACCAGATATTTTGGTTGCTGCTATTAGATCATCTCCATCTCCTCAAGTACAAAACAAATTATTAATGGTTATCAGTGCACTAGCTTCTTTGAGTCCAGAAATTATCTTACATTCCATCATGCCTATATTTACTTTCATGGGTACTCATTCCATTAGACAAGATGATGAATTTACCAATAATGTTGTTGAAAATACCATCAAAGCTGTTATTCCTGCTTTATTGCAAAACAGTGGAAATATTGATTCTGAATTGGAAGTTTTATTATCTAGTTTTGTTGCTGCATTCAATCACGTTCCTAAGCATAGAAGAGTCAAGTTATTCACTACATTGATCTCTACTCTAGGTACTGCTAATTCCATGCATTCTTTCTTATTCTTAATTGGTGAACAATTCTACAATGCCAATACCAGTTTCAAGATTGGTGAAACCAAAGAAATTATTACCTTTACTAAAAGCTTCATTAATAACTTTGCTGCTGAAGAGCAATTATCTGCTATCCATGATTTCTTAAACTTAATCAACGTTTTACCTTTGATCATTAATAATACTGCTGAAAGTGGAGAATTATTCAATAAGGCCAAGAAGGTTATGCTGCAAAGATCATTATTTTCAAGTAATATTCTAAGAATGAATGAAACCGAATTGATCAACTTTAGAAAGTCTTTGTTGGTTTTCCTAAGTGGAATTATAGCTGAATCTGATGATACTTACTACACAGCTGGTAGTTTGAAGTTGAGAATCATGAGTAGTATTTTGGAAGGAAAATCTGAGATTAAACAACTTGTAAGCACAACAACAAAGACTATCTTGCAAATGATCAACGACATCGACTCTCATATTACTAGTTTCAAGAATAGTAAGTCAACCAGAGTTAACAAAAAGTTATTGAAGACTAAGAGACAATCAGGTTCTTCAACTTCTAGTAGTAAGAGTGGTTCTGAAGACAATGAATACACTAAACAAGAAATTTTAACTGATATCAAGGGTTTACAATTTGAAATTTTGTCTGATGTTTTAGCCTTGCTAACAATTCAAGATTACACCGATGCTGTTATTCCATTGATGTGTAATGAACAAGATGATCAAATAAGATACCATATGACTTTGAAAATTTCCAAGAGATTTAGTTATGAACCAGTTGGTGAAACCGTTGACATTATGAAGCAAGTTGTTGATGTATTGTTTGCTAATTTGATGGATAATTCTAGCAGCAATGAAATAATATATGTTTCATTGAATGCTTTAAGCTATGCTATTAACAAATACAAAGAAACTTTGGCTGATGAGCTACTAAAGGCTTTAGAAATTTCTGTCAACAAGTTAAATGATGAATTCAATGAAAATGTTGTCATTTCATCATTGTCTGTTATCAATATTTGTATACAATTATTAGGAATTAAGTCTATTCAATATTACTCTAAGACTGTTCCAAAGGCTTTGGCTTTATCAAATGACTTACAAAACGATAAATTGCATTTGAAAAACAAGCTTGTTAAGGAAGAATTACAATTATCTATATTGTTATTGTTTGCTACCGTTTTGAAGAAGATTCCAATGTTTGCTAGCTCCAACTTACAAGATATCTTATTGTCTATAATGTATGCATTCAATGTAAAAGAAGAAATCAGATTGAACATTATCAATTTGTTGTTAGAAAACTGTGATTTGAAGGAAGTTTTGAACAAGTTACACAAAATTTGGCAATCTGGTATCTTTACCGTCAGAAATGAAAAACCAAATGGTGTTCAAAGTATGGCTTTGTCCATTTACTTATCTACTCTAGAAAAGACAATTAATTTGATGGATAAGAAGACTTGTAAGATTCAATCCGCTGTCTTCTTCAAGTTGCTTACTCACTTATTTGAATTCAGATCTTACAGTTCATTCGACAATAATACCATTAATAAGATTGAATCCATGGTTCATGTCATTGCTCATGCATTCATTTTGAAGATAAATGACCAATTGTTTAGACCATTGTTTGCTTATTTGGTTAAGTGGGCTTTCTTAGGTGAAAATGTCAATAACAAGGAAATGACTAGAAACGAAAGATTAGTTCAATTCTTCAAGTTGTTCAATAAGTTACAAGAACAATTAAGATCCATTTTGACTTCTTACTTTACTTACATATTAGATGATACTAATCAAATATTAGTGGATATGACTGAAAAGTACGATGTCACCAATGTGAACTTAAGAAGATTAGTTATTGTTTGCTTTGGTTTATCTTTCAAATATGATAAAGATGAATACTGGAGATCTAGTTCTAGATTTGAAATGGTTTGCCCAACTATTATTTCTCAATTGAAGAACATTGAGCCACCATTGGGTAAATTCTTAGCTAAAACTATTGGTGCTTTGGCTCAATGTAACAGTATGGCTGATGAACACAACAAGATGATGCAAAAGGAAATCATTAAACACATGAAACCTTCATGCAGATCCAATGAAAAGTTATGGGCTATCAGATCTATTAAATTAATTTATGCCAAGGTTGGTGAAAGTTGGTTAGTATTGTTGCCTCAATTGGTTCCAATTGTTGCTGAATTATTGGAAGACGACGACGAAACAATTGAATCCGAAGTCAGAACTGGTTTAGTTAAAGTATTTGAAAATGTCTTAGGTGAACCTTTCGACAAGTATTTAGATTAGTTTAAAATTAATGTTATTTTATATATTTGGCTATAAAACCTCAACAACCCCAATAAATGAGTTGTTTCTATCTCTAATAAGCGGGACCTTTGAGCCCTTAAAAACCATTACTGGCACTTGATAATCTTCATCGAAAACATCTGTATTTCTATGCTGTAGTGTTTTTGATAATTCTTGCTGATTCGATTCTGTCCATTTTTGTTTTTGTTGCACTTCTTTGTTTTTCTTTTGCAATGGATAATGATCTAAGTTTTGGAAAGCCAATTGTGATTCCAAAAACCCCTTAGTGTTCATGTTTGATGTTTCTTGTTTATTATTAACCGTATCTTTGATGTTTTCAATAAAAGGACTTTCAGGAATATCTAGAAAATCGATTCTGAACGAACCATCTCCTTCTTCTATACAATATAAAGAATATTTGTTGCCTTTTTTCAAATCTGCGGATTTGTTATGATAAATGTATCCATCCGTAATTCCAGAAAGATTTCCAAATACAGTTCCAATACTGATCATAAAATCATTAAGTTTGAGTCTTGAAACTTTGTTATATGATATAGGTTCTTCATTTCTACCTTGGTACTTTTCTTTTGAATTGTCAACTAACTTTTGATTCCTGATGATTATTACACAGTAATAACTTGGTAAAGCATCAAACTCTATTTGGACATACTTTCTTTTCAGATAGTTTGCTTTGATTGGCATGATATATGTGAGCTTTGGTTTAGCAAATTTAAGACTTCTGTTTTTTTTTTTTCAGATTTGTGCAGAAGCGTTCATTTTACTTATCGAAGTTTTTTTTTTTTCACTCTCGAAGGATACGATGAGAACGGAATCAAGCAATTTTCCCAACAACGTAGTTAAGTGCGACCTTAAGCAAGGAAGTGGTGTTGAAGGATTGCTTGGCATGTTTTTTCTTAGTTTTAATTATATTGACATTATAAAGATTTGCTAACTGTTTTTATTGTACTGAATAATGGGGGAAAAGAGTATCTCGAGACCATCGGATTTAAAGCAATGGAGATTATAAAATGAAGAAAGGGTTCAAACTTTATATACGGAATTGAAGGGGTTGACACATATACCAGTACACTAATAATCAGGTGTATTGGGCAGCTACTTGATTGAAGAAGTTTTTTTTTTGTTTTTTTTGCTGTAGGATAACGTGTTGTGGTAATTCAAAGTGTATTTGATTGAAGGTGAACTATAAACATTTGAAAATATAGATTAGAAACATTGTTAGCGGTATATTGCAAAGGCAATGGATAGGGATAGCTATTAGATATAGATAATTGTAGGCTCAGCAAAGAAAACAAAAAAAAAAAACTTTAAAAAAGTTAAAGTTTTGCAGTAAAAAGCTACAAATTTAACAATTTGATGCTTACGGTTGTAAAACGAGTTTAATTTTATATTGGTTATTTTGGTGAATGAAATTGCAAATTGATTATCGCTTACATCCAACAATCATTTTTTCACGTGACTTTATTTAAGCGCTTATATACGAAATTTATTTTTTTACCAAACAAGAATTGCTTTCATAGCTTAGTTGGTAGAGCGTCGCACTAGTAATGCGGAGGTCATCAGTTCAACTCTGGTTGAAAGCATATCTTATTTTTTTATTTTTTTTGCATTTTATTTATATTTTAAAAAAGTAATATAGTTAATGGACTTACAATGTTGAGCATTAACTTTAATATTAGCAAAAAATGTTTGTTATACATTAGGGTGTAGTTGCTTAAAAGGTGTAGCTTTTTGTTTTTTTTTTGTTAACTGAAAAATCATAAGCGCAAGTTTTTTCATGAAACATTCATGTTTTGAATAATAACTTTATGCTAGTAGCATCACAGATGAAAAGATTATGCTGCAACATAAAAATAAAAAAAAATTATTATATAACGTTCTTTATTAATACTTTGTTTTTTTAAGGGAAAGTTTATTACGCAACTGAGATACCTGCGGATTATTATGTACTCGAAGATAACCGATGCCGCTGAAGATGTTTTTCTCTAAGATACGTTTTTAAGCTTTATGTATGTTGATGAGTTAAAAGTAATAACCATTTTTTTATACTATCAATGCAGTAAATGATTAATACAATTGCCAACTATCTTAAAAAGCAGCAAACATGAAAAAATCCAATAAAACAATTTTTTAGCATATATTGAGACCATATACTTATTTAACAAAAATCAAGAAAGAGTCTTTTTTTAAATACATTATTAAATTGCTTAGGCTCTTGGTGGTGGTGGGGGGAGGTTTGGAACCATAATGTATTATTCCTAATTACTGCTATCGCACTAAATTCTAAATTAAAGTGAGGCATCTTACTAACTCTTAGTTAACAGTTTGTTTTCAAGATCATATGCATGGCAAATTTTTAATCTGAAACGATAAAAACATCTTTTTTTTCTGCAAACTCAAAAACTCTTATGTGTTTGGACCATATGTCTGAGTACTTATACAACCGTAGTTGCAGGTTTCATAAATATTGCTACGGGGTGTTTAAATAGCCTATTAGGGAACAAACAATACTTATGGATCAAATTTTGGCGCACTGAAAAATTATGAGACGGAAATTGAATAAAAAAAAGTCCTTTATCAATTTCAACATCATCTTGTTTCTGCACTTGAATAAACTTATATCGCCTAAAAACAAAAAGTTATTTTTCTAATGAAAATCAATAAAGTAAGATAAATGACTTTACTCTCCACGTGCGTAAATTACATGCTAAACTCTAAAAGGCAAAATTATGTAATTTATCAAAGTGCGCAAAGCTTTAGAAAGTAACATTATAACTTTTTTTTCAAAGTGCGCTAAGTTTGAAATGACACGCAGCTACAGTTGTTTAAATCTTCTCCAGAAAAAAAGGGGCCAATTTTTTTTTGCTTTAACAATATATTATACTTGTTTGACCCAAATAAGAGCCGATATATTGTTCTAGATGCATTTTTGGTTACCCCATTAAAACCAACACACCAAGTATACTGCAAAACAAGGCAAAGAATTTTTAATCTAGCATATTAAGCATTAAAAAATTGAGACAAAATCAAGTTGCATAAATGGTGAGGTTATTTTTAAAGCCACGCCTTTGATAACTGATATTAGTTAAATCAGATCAAATAATTGATATTAAGTATAACTCCTGTTGGCAATTTAGTTTAAACCCTTTTAGTCATAAAAACTAAATATGTATGTTGAATTATCAATATTTCGAATAATCAAATTATTTGCATATGTTGATATAGTTTGTAATTCAAGCATTTTTTTTTTAATCCTATAAAGCTTTAGATTAGCATGTTTTTCAAATAGTTTGAAGATGAATCTGTGGTTGATCGTTAAAAAAAGTGTGGGTCAAGGGTCATTAGTTAAGAAAAATCAAGAATAATATATCTATTTATTTTTGGTGATAAGTCCATTATCGAACTAAAAAAAAAGTCATACTGATTTTTTCAAGCCGCAATTTATAATATAATGTAGCAGGTTCGCTCTTTAACCTGTTTTTAAAAATTGTTGAGGGATTCATAGATAAACAAAATAAGAAAATCAGGTGACAACAAACATTTTCTTAGCCAGGATTATTGCATACTTTCAATTACTTTTGTGTTAGCTGCTAATAATCATAATAATACAAAATGCTTGAATCAAACTTCTTCAATAGTTTGTATTCTCAAATCAACTAAAATTTTGTCTAGTGCTAACCTAGATATTTTTTAATGCTAAATCAAAATTCATTATTAAAACTTTTTTTTTAACATTTCTATTAAGTTAACAACTCTGCACACTTATTGAACACGCCATAATTTTCAATTATTAATTTTACTAAAATTTGGCTATCAAGATTTTCTTTTGCACTACTTAAAAGTTGTGTTTGTTTCAAAATTTTGGCCAAAAACTCTAGTTCTGTTGCCCATAAAATATTCAACATTGATTAAACAGTAGAAAAGACATATAAGCTTCGTTCACTTTACAAAAAAAAATAGTCATTAGATTCACATGTGTCCAAAAATAGAGCATACAATACAATAGAAAAAAAAATGCGCGTAAAGCAGTTCAATTATGATATATAAAAAATACTCGCAGCTTTTTTTAGAGGGCACTCTATATATATAAAAAAAATCGGTTAGACTTCACTAAATAATACACAAATTTTTATCTTAACAGCTATTTCAACCCCACTATTAAATGATACCCTGATCAGTGATTTTCTTTTCTCACGCAATAAAAAAAAAAAAAAAGAATTTCCTATTTGGCTGATGCATATTTGATTTTTTAATGAGTTGATTTTATTTCATAGATTACAGATTTTTTTGACATTATTTAAAGAACCACAAAAACTCACTTGGAACTTATTTTGTTTTTTTTTTTTTTTTTGTAAAATCTTTTACTCTTTTTAAAGTTGTATTAAAATTATGAATTGATTTATAAAAAAAGTTAATTTGAAGAAAGAATATCAAAATATTAAAAACCAAAAGGTAGTGGTTTGAAAAAAAAAAAAAAAGAGATAAAGTTAGTATATATTTTAAACAAATATAGATTTTATACTTTTAAAGTTTTATCAAGCACTATTTATAAAAAAAAAAAAAATATTTTAAAGCAGCTGATAGCTTTCTGAATTGATAATACCTTTTTTCTATTTTTTTTTTTTTTTAAACATAAATCAATTTCTTTATAATATTCAAAACTTGTTAACAGGCTTGTGTTGCACTATTTTGCACATAAAAGAAATAAATTATACTTAAGCAGTTTTTAGGTTTTAATATAATTTCAATTTACTAAAATTTTGTTATTTATTTTTACTAGATTTATAACAATATACTTAAATTTGCTATACATTTTACTGCACAATATAAAAAAGAAAAAAACAAAAAACGTCGTAAATACTTGAAAAAGCAATGAACAATCCTATTATTTCCTTAAAAAACAAAACCTTGGATGATTCCACACTTGATAGTAAGACTTATCATCCGCAAGTGCTTACAGACCCAAAGCTACCCCCTATAACTTTGGACAAGTTGCCTGCAAAGTTGCAAATCATTAGCTATAAAGACAACTACAAAGCTATTGGATGTGTCGGTAGCGGTTCTTTTGGAACAGTTAATCTTTGCAAAAAAGTAAGCTCAACAACAGTTGACTTTCCAAATTCCATGATTGATTCTAGTATTGCTACTCTTCATGACAACTTCTACAACTCTCAAAACAACTTGGTTGCAGTTAAGATTATGAATTCAAGATTAAATGAGTTGAGCTCTTATTCCAGAGTAAGAGAACTAAAGTTTATATTTAATGTCAAAGCGCACAAAAATTTGTTACGTGTTTTTGAGTGCTTTATTGATGATCAGAATTATAAATTGCACATTGCTTTAGAAGTGATGGATCAAAATTTATACGAATTGATACAATTGAGATTAAAGAAAAACTCGGGATTGTTTTCTACGTCTACTTTGTTATCTATCTTATCTCAAGTTTTATACGGTCTTTATCATATTCATGAAAATGGATTTTTTCATAGAGACTTAAAGCCTGAAAACATTTTAGTATCCACTACATTCAAATATTTTGATAAACAATATTATGATAACATGGAACACAGATACAACTATGTTGTCAAAATTGCTGATTATGGGCTATCAAGGTATGTAAATTCTGACAACAATCACTTTACTGCTTATGTTTCTACAAGATGGTATAGATCTCCTGAAATTTTGTTAAGAGATAGATCTTATTGTAAGCCTATTGATATTTGGGCATTTGGCTGTGTGGCTTTTGAGTGTGCAACTTTTACTCCTTTATTTTCTGGATCAGATGAAATTGATCAAGTTTGGAAAATTTTGTGTACATTAGGAACTCCTTACAAAACCAAAGACAACTTTATTCAGAATTACCAATCAATTGGTGGAAACTGGCAAGAAGCGGAGCTATTGGCGTACCGTTTAAATTTAAATATTCCATATATTCAAGGGGTTCCTATAGAAGACAAGATATGGAGTTTAGTTTCACAGAGCAGCATTTACCAGAAGCCGAAAAACCATACAACCTTAAAAAAACTTGTGGAAGTTTTAAAAGGATGCTTAACCTGGTCACCATCTACAAGAACAACGGCAGAAGGTTTGTCACAACTTAGTTATTTTGCTAACAGTGAAGTTGATAGCTACCATAAAAAGAGAACTAATATAGAAAAGTTAAAAATTGTAGAGTTGATGAAGGCTACCAGCTCCCATGATTCAACAAAAGTTTCTCCAATTGAAATGTCTTCAAAGTCAAAATTTCCTTCAAGAGGCTTAAAATCCTTGAACTTCTCTTCAATGAACTCTAGTGGTTTAGACTTTCAAGAAATGTTCGAAGATTTTAAACCATCTTATAGCAATTTATATGAAAGCTCTATGGCTCACCCCAAATGTAATGCTAACATTAACTTAAGCATTGAACAGTCATCCGAATACTTATATGGTGCTCATAACATCTCAACAGAGCCAGATTTTGAAAACAGTTTATTTAATATTTATGACACTGAATTAACAACTGATCATTCAGCAGTGTCCTTTCAACATAAGTCTACAGAAACTAGAAACGTTGAATCACCATTAAAGTCAGTAAATTACAATACTGTCATTCCAAATAATTCAAACTATGTATTACAAAAGACTTCAATCAATATCAATAAAAATAGCTGCCTGATAACTAATGGTGGTATTACAAAAAGCACTAAAAAAAAAGTTAGCAGTAATGGTGAAAACAAAATTACCAAAGCTCTTAAAGATGGCTCTGATATGCAACTGATTAACTCAGCCTTTTTAAATAAGACTAAGTACATTGTAAATGAAAAAAAATGAATAATCAAATCATAAGTTTAATAACAGAAAAACTATCTGTTACTTTGAAACCTTCTACTGCTAGATATTTTTAATGATTTTAAAATAAAGATGCTGGTCATTTCATATTTTTTCCCCCATACAAGATACCTACAAGGTCTAGCTAAGTGTATCAAACAATCTTTTTTCATATTTAAGTACATACGTCAATTTCAACAACATCAGATTATAATAAACGTAGCTTTCCTTCTTATTTTTTTCTATTTTATAAAAAAAAAATAGTTTAAAACTCATTATGACTAATTCTTAAAGATATCCAAAAGATATTAATTGATTAAACGACTATAATTGTTGACTAAAAAAAAAAAAAGAGCCCTTTAAAGTGATCAACAATTATTATTATATTTTTTAATATGTAATATACAACGTCGGGAGTATGCATCAACGGTACAAAACAATATATCAACTTAAGCTACGAACGGTGAATATAAGTGTGTATTTAGTAGCTATATAGGGATAAACGGTGACTATACGGGAGCAAAAAGTGTTCAAACAGGGAAAACAGTTTATTTGCATATAATGCGTTGCTCTGTTTTACAAACGAGATTGATCATTTCAATGTTTTTTTTTTTTTTTTGAAAGCAGTATATGCAAATAATAGGGATAAAAATTCGCTACATAGAGTATTTTTAATAAGAGAACCTTATGAATTGCTCGTACCTGAAGCTATTATTTAAATATATCGGATTTGAACCTTTAACAGCACGTACACCATTATACTTGATGGTAATTTTTTGTTCTTATATAAAGCCAATATGTATGTAAATACCAATCATTGAAGTTATAGCCAATAGTAAAAATTAACAAAATAAAACCCCCAAAATCGTACTAATTTTTCATAATAACTGGAACTACAATAATTGCATTCTAGTTTATTATTTAATCCTTATAAAAGACAGCTCTACGCCTAGTCCAAATAGCTCTAGAGTTTTCCTACATACGAAGATTGTTTAAAAGACTAGTAAAAACAGATTTAAAAATTGCTTATATCCGATATAGTCACGTTTTTCAAATAAACAGATTTAAAAATCTACAACTCGAGGTTTAAAGCATAAAAAACAGTAAATAACATTAATCTTTCTTTTTTTTTTTTCTAGTACTGTTTATTTCAATTCTTAACGAAAACATGCCAAAAATAACCCCAAATATACACTCGAGGAAATATCCTTTTCAAGTATCTCCGGGACCTGCTGTAGCTGCATTATCTGATATTAGTATCAATACCAATCAACAACCTAATCAAATTGTTAAGGGCATCATAGCAGCTGAAATATTAGAAACGAATCAAGCAATCCCATTACCTTTAAAAAAAGTACACACCATGGAAGAACCTACAATTCATAAAAGCTTGCCAAATCTGAAGATTGAGGTGAATATAGAAGATTATATTGTAAATTCAGAAGACAATATAGTATCGTGTATTTGCGATCAAAACAACCCTGGTGACGAAGATGATGAAGAAAAAGAAAATGAATCTGAGGATGAAAAAGAAGAGCAACCTGAAGAAGAAGATGATGATGATGACGAAGACAGCTCTGTGAATGACGTTTTCTGGTTACAATGTGACCATTGTAATAGATGGGTACATGGAAAATGCTATGGATTAAAAGATGATAAAGATATAGACACAATGAACTTCCACTGTCATATTTGTAGCCCGCAAGATCATCCTATCGCCATAAAGAAATTTAAATCTAATGTTGCTAAACAGTTGAGAAATCTTGCAAAGGTTAATGCAAATAACAAGCAGAATTTAAAAACTAAACAAAAAGAAACTGTGAGAAAACCCTCAGTCAAAAAGTCTACTGTAGGCAATGCAGAAGATGACAAAAAAAAAGAAACAAAGAGCACAGGAACAACAACTAGTAGCAAACCAAAAGGTGGAAAAGAAGATTCAGTCAAATCTGAAAAAGAATCTGAAAATAAAGAACCTGAAGATGAACCTGTTGACGATACTATCAAAAGAGTAAGACTAAAAAACATAAGAGATTTATACGGAAACATATACTACCCATTGGATAAGAACCAGTACATTGAAAATTACATAAATGAATATTTGCAAGCTGTGTGTAAAAAAGAAACAGATGAAAGATTCATGCTTCAAAATTATCCTGAAAATTTTGTAAATGTGAAGATTGATGTTAAAACTCCAAATGCTAAGAGTGGAGATAAATTTACTGGAATCCCCTCATTATATGTGATATCAAAAGAAAGTATTGAAGAAGGTGATTTAATTCATGAAATAATAGGGAAAGTTGGTGATCAAAAGAATTATATTCAAGACCCGAAAAATCAATATAGGCTGCTTGGTGTATGCAAACCAAAGGTTTTATTCCATCCAAAATGGCCAATATACATAGACATGAGACATGCAGGAAATGAGGTAAGATATTTAAGAAAATCATGTCATCCTAATTGTGAAGTAGTTGCTGCTTTGAAACCTAATGAAACCCAGCCTTCTTTTTATTTAAGAGCTTTAAAGGATATATCCAGCAACGAAGAACTTACACTAGCTTGGCAATGGGACATCAACCATCCTATTTGGAAATTAGTTCCTGGCGATCATCAATTGAAATATGAAAAAAGTGCAATGAAAAAAAGATTTGAAACTGAATATCCTGATTACAAATTTGATCCTAGCTTGCCATTCAGTATGGACGATGTATCTGAACCAGAAAGCTATTTTTTGGTTTACTGTGTTGATACGATTTTGACAATGGCTGAGTGTGGATGTCCAAATCACAAGAAATGTCAACTAAGAAATGTAAAAAAATACTATAACAATGTTTTGAAATTGAAAAAGTCAATGTCTGTTGCTCAAATGAGATACAAAACTTATGATTTGTTGAACAAACAAAAATCAAAGGAACCAAAACAAACATCAATCATTAACGACATGGTCACCAAAGAAGAAAACAGATATGTTAATAGGTTTAACAATTATAAGAGTTTTGTTGACAGAAAGAGAAAATTGGAAGAGATGTCTTTGGAGCTTAAAGATCCTAAAAAGACTTTGTACGTTGATAGTACAATGGGCTCTGGCAAGGAAATCAGTACCAAAGAAGAGGGGAAAAAAGCTGTTGGGCATCACCTACCTTCCCCACTTTCACCACAGCAATACAAACTTGAGATGATTGCCCAATGTAAGTTGCAAGATGCTCTAGAGGACAAGGTCGAATCCATAAAAAAAAAGCAAAAAATATCACTAGAAAACAGTATTCCAAAATTTATTAATTGGATACAAAATAGCAAAATTGCTAATTCTGGCTTATTATTGAAATCAGCAAAAGTACAAGCTTTGCAGAATATCATATTAACATCAGGCAAAAAAGCTATAGACAAAACTGAAATCATAAGTAATGTCATTAAAGGAAGAGACATAATTACAATTAATGAAGAGCAAAATAAAAAATTGAAGCAAATAAATGAATTAAAGCATAAAGAATCATCCTTGAGTTTGGTCAATAAATCTAGTTCTCCAGGTGAAGACAAACATAATTCTACCTTTCAACATGCTAATGTTGGATCATTGATTGAATCCAAGTCTGATACCAAGTTGACGAAATCATCCAGTCTGGAAATAGAAACAAATAAAACTAGTGAAAATATTCAAGTACAGCCAATAAAGAAGAAAATGAGTTTTGCTGACTACAGAAAGAAATCAAAGCCAAATTAAAGCACTATCTTAGGCAAGTAACAATTTTGTTTTTATTTTATGTTGTTGTTTTATACATTTGTTATATATAAATCGTTGTTTTTTTTTTTTAATCATACCACATGTTCATTAATTCTTCTGAAATTGCACTAGGGGTTTTAATACCCAGATCGGTGATGATGGCAGTAATGTATTCATACTTTGTAAAATCTAATAACGGAGCAGTTAAATGCTTGTCACTCAACAAAAGCAGGTCTTCTTTATTTTTGATATTTAATAAATCTTTTCTGCTTTCCAATAGTAATTCGTTTTGTGAGTCAAAGTCAACTTTATTATTATCCTTATTGATTTCAAAGTTCAATGGATCTTGTAACATAGGTAAATCATTAGGCATCAATGGGAACATTCTAACGAACTTATGAGATTCAGAAACAACGTAAAATGGTATGTTCTTTTCCTTGGCTAAAATACCTATAGTTGAAGTTCCAATTAGATTTATACACCCACCAGATTCAGTCACACCTTCAGCACCTACAAAGACCTTGTCGACTTTATGTAGGATACTGTTAATGGCGGTGTCTGGAATTAAATTACAGTAAATGTTTTCTTCTCTTAACTTCTTAAGAGTAAGAATCCCTCCATTAGTTGGTCTACCTTCTGAAATTAAAACCTTGAATCTTTTCTTGTCGTTTTGATTTTTAGCATGCAGTAATAATTGTATAACTGATCTGGAGTGTCCATGAACTAAGATCAAATCACCATCTTTAATGAATTGCGTACCGTACTCTGCAATTTTAAATCTTGAAGTCTTGGATCTATCAATGAATAATTGACCATTATCAAACAAGTGATTTTTGAATGACTCAAAGGAGGTTGATGATATCGACTTGTCATTGTTTCCTGTTAAATGTTTTATGACGAATCTGTAAAAGATATCACAACCAGCTTTTAAAGAAATACTGTTTGGAATTCCTTCAGTAAGTTCCTTTATGGATCCGTTAATGATATTGATCATTTCTGCTGATGTAGTAGGATTATGAGTTTTCAAAATTTGAATCAAAGATTCAATAGCAGCAATAGGCATGGTCAAGTCTGCATCTTGTATTAAAAATTGAACATAAAGTTCTTTTATATCGTATTTGCTATTTGAATTAGTATGCTCCATTTTACGTATAATTTAAACAATACTTCTAGGCTGGTTTCTAGTTGTTTTTGTTTGTTTAAATGTCTACCTCTTTGTTCAGATGAGGCTTGTTTAAAGTTACTCATTTAAGCTGAATCTCTTCATATATATTTTTTTTCAATGGTGAAATGCAGAGAGCCAAGAAAAAAAAAACTTATTGAAAAAATATATGTATTCTAGTAATCGGATTTAAGCACAAATGTACCATATATAATCATCGTTCTATCTTAGCACAGTAATACATCCATACTTCTACTTGTATAGTAAAGAGTCCATGTAGCTACGGTGGCTCATAGGTTTACCTGAGTTTCCCTTTATAGTCTGGTCTCTGTTGATATAATCTTTAATGTATGGCTTTTCTCTATCATACAAATATTGTATGGATGGTTCTTCATCATTTAATTTGTATGCAAGTAATGAACCTGTGAGCTTTGCAGCATTTCCATTTTGGTCGTTTTTGTTGGCAGCAGACAAAGTAACCATAGTAGCACCTTGTTGCTGAGTTTGTTGTGTGTTGGCTATTGGTGCAGATGACTTAGTTTTTACTTCATCAATGTACTTGAAAGAAGGTCTGAATTGGACATTTTTAGTCATCTTCACTAGTTCCAAAGCTTTTGAGCCATCTTCTTTATCTGTTAAAACACCTACAAGTTGTGTGAAACTCGATTGGTTGTCTATTTCAACACCGGTCATGTTTTGAAAAAAAGTCATATTTTGAGGATCAGTGTTACCAGGTTCTTCATAAATCTGCTGTTTAAAAGAAGTATTAGTTTCTTCTTCATTGTATTTACTAGCTAGTCTAGGAATATTGTAGAAAGGCAAATTTGCATTGGCATTAGCTAAGTTAAAATCTACCTCCCAAGAGCCCGTAGCCTTTTTGTATCTTACATTGTATAAATTATTGTCTATGTTATTGCTTGGAGAAGCAACGTGTTTTTTATTTTTGTTTGTGAATTGCCATAGTTGAATATTTTCGTTATTTGAAGGATTCAAAAACATAGGGATGGTTTCGATAATTGGATCAGTATCTTCAAATTCTTCCTCATGTGTTTCGACATACATCTCATTAATGTCTTCATTAGCTGTTTCAGCCTTCACTTTCTTAGCTCTCATAATCAGTTGTTGTGGTATAGTGGGGGATTTCGACTCAAGTAATCTCTTGTGGATCATGTGATTCTATTACTCTCTTCGATGAAATAAATAAGAGCTAGAAGATGAAGAAAAAAAAGAAATTCCTTCAGTCGTTTTAGCGTTTCGGAGAAAAGACGAAATTCTGGTTTCTGAGATTTAATATGATCCGTACACGTGACCTCTTTTGCTTTTTTTCTTTTTTTTTGTTGCTTTTTCTTATTATTTCCTTTTTAGGAAAAAGGGTAATTACTGGAAAAACTACCGTTATAATATTTTTTTAAATAAGTCGATAATAAGCTTTATCAATAAGATCAATACAAGTAAATCAAGAAAAATCCTTTGTTTTTTCAGTTTTTTTCCTCACCCAAACAAAAAATATACTATAAACCTACCAATAAGTTCTAATGAGCGATGATATGTTCTTACTGAATATCGATACATCAGGTGGTGCCTCTTCCACCGGTGTATCTTCCAAAACCAATACTACCAACATGAAAGGGAATTGGAAACAAAGAAGACAACAAGTGAAGCAAATGAGAAAAAGTCAACCTAAGACAAGTGAAGTTAACACTGAAAAAAATGGGTTGGTTAGTATGAATGCTGAGTTGTTCAATAATAGAAATACAAGAGTAGATAAAAAGAAGAATAAAAACGATAAGAAAGGACAAAACAAGCCTAACCCTGGTTATAAAGGTAAGGGTGATAGCAAAGATCAAACTTTTGTATCTTCTTTATTCTCATCTAATAAGGAAATAACAACCAAGGTTGATGAAGAACCTGTAGTTGAAGAAGTCAAAGAAGAACCTAAAGAAGAAATTAAGGAGGAAGCCAGTGAAACAGCTGAGATTGAAAAAGAAGACATAACAAAAAATAGTGAATTGTTTGATAATCAAGAAACAAGTGCATTTATTGATTTAGGAATAAAATCACCAAAGCTAGTCAGAGCTTTAAATACCAAGTTGAAAATTGAAACTCCTACAAGAATTCAAAGTTTAGGTATCCCAAGGATAATCAAAGATGATCAAAAAAACATATTCATCCATTCTAGAACTGGTTCTGGTAAAACTTTGACATATTTACTACCAATTTACGAAACCATTTTGAGAAACTCTCAAAATTTGGGCAGAAAATCTGGTTGTACTGGTATAATCATCACCCCAACAAGAGAATTAGCTGTGCAATTGGAAAAAATCATTAATACATCATTAAACATTGGGCCAAGTGTGCAAGCTGTGGTATTAATTGGTGGTGAAAAAAAACAATCTGAAAAGAAAAGATTAAGAAAAGGTTTCAATATTCTTATAGGTACTCCTGGTAGATTATTAGATCATTTCAAGACCACAGAATCAGTAAAAGAGTATATCAAGTCAAGTTCTCTGAAGTACTTAGTTTTGGATGAAGGTGATAGATTAATGGAATTGGGTTTTCAAAAAGATTTAAAAGAGGTGTTTAGTATAATCAAAGAAGAGTTCTGTGGCGGTAATGATAAATCAGTCAAAAAGATTTTATGTTCTGCTACTACTGGTAAAGATGGTAAACTGGGTGAATTCATTAATTTGAAGGATTATCAAATGATCACTGCCAATAGCAGTAATGAACAAGAATTAACTATAGCCAACAGTAAGATATCTGAAACTTTGGTTCAAGATTGTGTTATTGTTCCACCTAAATTGAGATTAGCGACTTTGGCAGGTGTCATAAACAATACCACTATTGAACACAGTAAGGAAGTAGATTCAGAAGGAAATGTGATTTTAAGAACAATGGTATTTTTGTCATGTTCTGATTCTGTAGACTTCCATTTCAACATATTCTCTGGTTTATCTGGAAACAAATACATAAACAGAATAGAAGAATCCATAGCTGAAACCAAAACAGGTTCCAGTGTTTTCCCAAGTTTGAATGATCAAAATTTAAAAGAGTTCAGCTACGTCTTCTACAAACTACACGGTTCTTTACATCAAAACATAAGATCAAAGACTCTTCAACATTTCGGTTCTAACAAAGCTGCTGTTGGTAAAAATGTTGGGTCCAATAAATGTTACAAGAAACACTTGGTCATGTTCTGTACAGATGTTGCTTCTAGAGGTTTAGATCTACCACACATCACCAAAGTCATAGAATACGATCCTCCATTTACTGTTGAAGATCATATCCATAGAGTTGGTAGAACAGCCAGATTATCAGCAACTCAAAAAGTCAAAGGTGAAGCCACCATATTCTTATTGCCTGGTGAAGAAGAAGGATATCTTGAAGAATTAAATAAGTTGCATGATGGAAAAATCCAAACTAAAGGATACGAAAGTATTTTGAAAAAGGCATTTACTAATAATGAAATCAAGAGAAACGATTATGATTCCAAAAACGATAGAAAAGGTAAAGGCTCCAAGACAAGTTCTTGGGATTCTAATGTTACTACTTGGCACATGAATGTTGAAAGAATAATTCTAGAAAAAGAAGACTTGAAGAAATCTGCTACTAATGGGTTCATTTCTCATATTAGAGCTTATACCACCCACATAGCAAGAGAAAAGAAGTTCTTTAACGTCAAGTTTATTCATTTAGGTCATTTATGTAAAAGTTTTGGTTTGAGAGAAAAACCTAAACAATTAGCATACTCTGGTAATACCAACAAAAAAGTTCAAAGAAAGAGAAAGTTTGGAGACATTTCAGATAATGAAAGTGGTGAAGAGTTCCAAATGGATTCAGAAGATGAAGATTTTAAGAGAGATACCAAATTAAAAAACATGACCAACAAAAATAAAATGTTTGAATTATCCAGAATGGCATTGAAGAACATGGCTTCAGAATTCCAATATTAATCTATTGATTGTTTATATATATATTAATTTTTATTTTGAATTTATATAAATAATGCTATATTTTCTTCTAAAGAGTCTAACCCTAAACCAATGTTGGAGGTTTTGTTTGTATCAAATATGAATTTTTCATCTTTAGCTATGCTTTTTGGAATAGCATTAGATTTCTTTGATTTCTTTGGATTTTTAACTTGCTCTTCTGGTGTAATAATGTTGTATACGTTTTTTGTGTACTTAACATCTTTCAACTTATTCTCTGGAGCCAAAGGGTCAAACACTTTTTTGGAACTCAATTCAAAGTCTTTCAACTTGAGATTATAAATCTTTTCTCTTAATATATTAATCTCTTCCAACAAGGATTCATCTTCTTCATCAATTGCAACATCTTCATTGGCTTTATTACTTGAAGTCAAATCTCTCTCAACCTTTTTGATGTTGAAGTTACCATTGGCATCAACTTCAAATACTACTTCATTCTTACCTTTACCGCTTTGTTGCAACTTTTGTTCTTTCAATAACTTCATATTTCTTTGCTTCAACTTCATCTTCAAGGCTCTTTCTTCCGCTGTGCCTTCAAATGCATCTTTAACATCTCCTGAAACACCAAAATCAAACTCTCCTGCCACATCAATAATTTTTGTTCTTTCTTCACTGGTATTCTGGAAGTTCAGTAACTTTTCCAATCTAGACTTGGCATCTTTTAATTGTTGGTCTTCTTGGTATTTTGTAGATTTATTAACAATTTGCATATCCAAACTTTCAATTTTACTTTGCAGACTTAGGATATCTTTATCTTGACTCATAAAGTGTTTTATTGATTGGTCTCTTTGTGAACTTTGGGATAAAATCATATCAAGTTGTTTATTGACCAGCTTTTTATCTTGATATCTTCCTTGCACGTTGAAAGTCAATGACCCATTATTCTTGCTTTTTTTATTAGTATTAAGGTCTGTATAATATTTTCTTTTGTCATTAATAAGTTTTTGCAATTTTTCACTCATTTTTTTCTTAGTGATGTTCAACTTATCTAATTCTAATAATTCAATGTAGTTCTTTATTTGATCTTCCGATAGCAATGGGTTTTTACAAAAAACACAGTACTCTCCACCTGTTTGTTTAGCTTCCAAGTTACAAATGATCTTACCACACCTTAAACAATTCGGAGAAAGGTTGTATAGTCCATGTTTAATTGATTGACACCCACAAACAGTATACTCTGTTTGTTTTTTTAATGGTTGATTACGGATTTGATGTTCGGATATCATGTTACTGAAGTATGCCGACATTGCCTCAATAGACTCCTCAGTCATTGGTACATTCTCAAATTTTTGCAAGTTCTCGGGTAGCCCTGAGACGTGATCTTGATCAAATGTCTTTTTAAAATTTTTCTCTTGTGTGTCCTTGACAACCCTCACGTCACCTTTTTCCTTGTTTGAGGTATCTGTTTTTTTATTTTTCTCCTGTTTTTGTTTTAGTTGTTCAATCTTTTTTAGTAGTATTTCAGACGTTGTGCTTCCATTTTTCGACTTGTCTGTGTGTGATCTTCTAGTCACTGTTTTTTTAGAAGTTCCTGAGTTGTCTGTTGTTGATTTAGATCTTTTAGTATAATCTAAAGAGTCTGACGCAAGCTTAGAAGCTTTATTCAGCAATTCCTTGAATTTATTGGCAAATTCTTTGACTTCATTGTCCTTACCAAAGAATGATTCAAAAAATACTTGAAGTTCATAGTCTGAAGTTTTATGAATCACCTGATTAATTACTCTTTCTGCCTCTGTTTCATTGGCGGCTATGTATGGATAGTGATCAATGATATGTTTTATAGCGTATTCCTTAGCGTCTTCAACTGCCATAATGTTTGCTTGGTGTATATGGTGTTTTAAAAAAAAAGTAATTGTTAATGATACTTTTCCTAAATAATATTTACAAATTAAAAAATATTTATTTTAAAATAATTGATTCATTAAGCGCATTTAACTTAAACAATTCAATTATTTTTAAATCCGATTAAATTTTGAAATTTAAAATGTAAACAATTTTAAAAAGGAACAAGAAAAAAAAGAAATAAATATTTAAAAACAACAATTACTTATTTGGGACATATAATTTAATAATTACCTATTTGGGACACCTACCTTAATAATTACCCTTTTAGGCACAAACAGTTTTCAAAAAAGATGCTAGTTAAAATTTTTTGCCCATAGTAAAAAATGGAAACAAAAATTTATGCTATGAGTATATAAAGCAGAATACTATTTGGCATTTGGGATTTTTTAGATCTGTAATAAATTTATTATTATATATGAAGTTCTGTATTGTGATTTATATCATATTATAGTATAAAAGAAGGTTATAAAGACCACATCAGTAGTGGATAATACTATCTTAACAGATATATTTTTCATTAAATTTTATAGAAACCATAAAGTTCAAAGTACATTACATCTCAAGAGCTTATGGATGTATACATTTTTTTTTATTGATTTCTCTGTTGAAATCAGCAATTGAAGATTTACATTCGCTAGTTCAGTTGGTTAATACTAGATGAAAGAATTTATTCTTTATTTTGTACATAGTTCAAACATTTTTTAACCCATATAGCTGAGTTGATCACCACACGGAAGGATTTATATCTTTCCTCAAAAATAATACAAGGCCTAAACAACCTTACTTTCCCTACGGTATCAACTTCGTTTCTGGTTTCTTAGATCAAATTGTTTACTTTTTAGCGAGAGAGTCTTTTTCTTTTTTAGAAGAAGGTGTTGCATGTTATTCAGAGGATTCTTATCATGAGAATCTGAGAGTTTGAATATCCATTTTGTGCCCTCTTTCGCGGTAATACATTCTTTTTTTAGTTTATTTATATTTTTCATCGTCTTGTTTCTTTTTGTAAGAAGTCTTTCTATCTTGGTTATGTGTCTTGTACCTTCTGTAAAGTGTGTTCATTTAATGTGTATGTCTTTCGTCTCTTTAGTAAAGTTTGCCGATATGCTAATGTATCATTACAGCAAGTTGCTTTGATTGCAAGTTATTTTGAAGTACTTTTCTTCTCTTTGAAGACAAAGAAAGAAAACTAGCTGGTTAATTGATGACATTGAATATCATAGAAAAAAAAAAAAACTTATTAACATATTCATATAGTTTGATAATTATAAAAGAATATATGGTCTATTTACATTAATATCTTATTTTACTTCTTTTCAACTTTGATATCTTTAGCTTCTTCCTTTGCAACATTATCATTTAATTCAAGATTCAGCTCTTCCAACAATTTCTTGTAACCTTCCGGATCTTCCATCTTCAAATCATATTTCAATCTTTCAGCTGCTCTATAAACTTTACTTTGTATGTAGAAAGAACCACCCTTTTCAGGATCATTGATTTTCAATAAGGTATTATATCTATCGTTAATTTTCTTCAAATCCTTAGCGTCTGGTCCTTTAAGATTCAATATATCCATACTTTCAGAAACGTTTATGCCACCGAATTCTTGTGCAAATGAGCCTGAAACTCCATTTCCTGATATACCTGCGGCTTTTCTGGCTGCACTTTGTGCTTGTGATTGTCTGTATGCTTGTCCTACAGCCTTACCAAAAATGGAAACTGTTTGAAATGCTACTTTAAATAAAGAATTGATTGATGACATTGTTGATGTGGCTTTGGGGATATCAAGTACTTTCAATGTTCTCTTAGAGTGAAATGGTTGAAAAAGATTGACTATGAGGAAGAAAATTTTTTTTTTTTCACTAAAAAAATCCCGTGAAAGTTTGCCTTTTCGGCTTTAAGGCCAATTAAGTCCGACGACTCTTAAGTCCGATGACCATAAAGTACAATTACCTAAACATCAAGACTCATCGTATTCATATGCTATTAGCTCTAGATCAAAACGTTATGAACAATGTATATTGATGTGGTCAATAAAAACTTTGGTAGAGCATATCATTTGAATTGAAAAAAATAAAAAATAAAAACATCGAAGTTAAGCCCGATTGGATTGATTGTCGTTTTCACACCTAACTGGTAATCTAATTACTATGGCTTAAATTTAAACACTAATTTTTTTTTTCATGTTAACAGCGATTCTTATAATTAAAGAAGCAGCAAATTTTAAAAGCTACTAAATAGGAGTGTACCTATATAAGCTAAGTTTGTAAGAAGAAAAAGGAAATTCTAAAATATTGTTAAAGCAAACCAAAAATCAAAACAAACAGAAAAAAAATTAATCTATAAATATAAATGAGTCTTACTTACGAACAAGCCAAAGCTGAAGTTGAAGAAATTGTATCCAACAACAAGTATGTATTTTTTACAGCTTCTTGGTGTCCTGACTGTGTCTATTTAAAGGAAATATTCAACAAATACGGTATTTTGGACAAGTTTTACATATGGGAACTTTCCAGATACGAAAAGGGAAGTGATGACTTTAAGTTATATACCAAAGTATGGTTTGAAGAAGCATTTGGCCAACAAAATATTCCATTATTATTTGTAAATGGGGTATATTTGGGTACTGAGCATCAAATCAGATCATGGGAAAAACATGGTAAGATTGAAGAAAACTTAAAGAAATTAGAATTGATTTAAATTATTTACAATTGTTTCATATATATCATGTCTTCAGATTTTCTAAATCATATATTTTTCTTTCAAGCTCCATAATCTTATTCTTACAGATATCTAATTTTAACTCAAGTTCTTTATTATCCGTGGTCAAGATTCTGATCTGTTTGTCTTTGGCATCCTCGTCAATCATTTTATGTGTTGAAAGGATGCTAGATATACTGGCAACGCCCTTACCCTCCTTGTTGTCGTTGATTAAAACATTCTTGAGATTAGGTAATTTGTTTAATGGTTCAGGAGAAACCAACTCTGTGCTTAAATTTTGTGAATCTTTGCTGTTTAATGGTGGAAGAGTATATTTTTTGTCTTGTGGGGTTGAAAGCAATGGACTTGCAACTTGTCTAGAAACAGACGCTAGTTTGTCGATGGCTAACATTGCAGGGCTTTTGAAGCCACTTGGCGATACTACTGTTTGTTGGCTATTTGCCCAAATAGGCCCAAGTCTTGGGGTTGCGCCCGCATTATGCATGCTATTAATCGACACCATTCTTTGGCCTAAACTTCCTTTATCATCGGATGCGTTGCTGTTATTACTTAGCATTGGCTTCAGGAAATTTGAGGAATTGCTTTGTGATGGTTGTTGCTCATTGGAGCTATCCGCATACATGGCTATTCCATTTGGCTTTGAGACCTTATTGACAATGCCTTGGTTAGCTGATATTTTATAACTTCCATTGAATTGTTGGTTTTGTAATAAATAGTCATTTTCCGATTTAGGCACAATCTTTATCAATCCACTTCCTGCAGAACTTGGATTACTGCCAAGGTACGCAGCAGCACTAATCAAACCATTAGATTTTGAGCTCACCAATAATGGATTGGTTGTATGTGGACCACCAGGAGAATTCGACTTCTTGTTGGATTTTCTCTTTTTAGGGACTGGTTTATCTTCGCTATTTTTGATTTTTAGCTTTTCCGATTTTGTTTTTCTATTTCTACTTCTTATGACATCGGTTTTCAAAGATATAGGTCTAGGTTTACCGTGAAGTTTGAAAAATAGCCCACAAGCATTACAAAGAATGTATCCGTTTTCATCTCTTCTCCACAATGGAGTTTTTTTGGTAGAGCAATTCGAACATATGATATCTGAGTCAGCGTTATTTGGATTCACGGTTTTTTTTAAAACATCAGTATTTTGTGAATCGTCAATAGATATGGATTGAGATTCTTCTGAAATTTTGGTATTAGTAATTACATTGCTGGTTTTGTCATCAAGTTGCTTATCTTTGGAAGCATTATCTTCTTTTTGATTGGAACCATTTTTAAGTTGCAATTGCTTTAAAAATTGCTGTTCCATGGCATATCTTAAGTCAGCAATGTCGTTGTTAGGAATGTTGACAGGAGAATTGTTGTCTGTAGGAGCTATGGTAGAAAGATTTTTCATGTCTGGATTATATGGCATTAATTAACAATATAGGAATAAAAAAAAAAAGAAGCAAATCAGATGAGAAAAATGATGAAGTTATATATTTCGTTGTCAATATTCTCTTACTTTGGATCAATCCTTAAGTGTGTTGTAATATCTTTTATGTTTCTATCAACTGATGAAATGATATTTGATAATATAGTGAAGGATATCGATGTTTGGTTTATTTTTTTTTAAAAAAATCAAATAAGCTGTCGACAAATGTTTAAGCAGAGTTATAAAGTCAGAGAGGGAAAAAAAAAGAACAAGCTAGTGTAGGTTCGTTGAAAGGCAGAAAGATTAGGCAGGAAGAATGTGTCGTGTATTTTTTTTTTTCCTCACCAAAAAAAACCAGGAGGTGGAGAGAGATTTAACGGAAGACGAAAAAAAGAAAAGAGAGCAAAAGCTGTATTAAAGTAGATAATATTTAAGATACGCTTGTGTTGATAAGAAACTTTAAGTGATAACAGATAACACTTGAATAATATCAATTTTGGTTGATAGATAAGATGGAAGATTAACTTTGGAAAGATAAGGGCTTTTAATGATTTTTGGATACTTAAAGTTGCTCGAGATACAGGTTTGCTATACGCTTGAAATAACATGTACTTAGCAGCAGTACAGTCGTCATATATTCTATAGATATTAACAGTGTGGATTTTTTCACATAATATTATATCTTAAAAAAATTTTTTTTTTCTTTTTTTTTTTTTCCAAGCGTTATCTTTGGAAGGTGTACCGTAAGATCCTCATTTTTTTTCTTTGATAACAGGTGTGGGTGGGTGTATATAGGGATGTATGTATTTCCTAATTCGGATATGCCTGATATTAATACTAAAAAAGAAAAAAAAAAGAAAAAAAAAACATGCTTTTCAAAGAATTTCGGATATAAGAGAGATCACGTGCACGACACATTCACCATATTTGGTTCTGTGAAGGAGTTATTTAGTGTCACTTGCCACATTGAGGGTTTGGTAAGTTTACAAGAGTGTTCAAACATGTCTAGACAGAATGGTTATAGCTTGATGTACATGAGTTCATAGTTATTCTTTCAAATTTCTTGGTGCATAGTTTGTTTTTGATGCTTCAAGAATGAAAACAAATATTGAAAGATGTGTTTCTGAATTAACAGAGATTGCGGGGTTTTTGCTTTCCAAAAGCAAAAGACTTGCTTATAATGATGTTATTAGCAATACATAGTGTAACAAATCGAAGAAGTTGTTTAATTTTTACGTTTGTCTATAAAAAGAGCTTAATTTTTTGTACTAAACATGGTCGCATAAATGATTTTCTAAGTAAAGTAACTGTATTCATCTAATAAAACTTGACAAATAGATATAAAAAGACATTTTTTATTGGCCGATGGTTGAGATTACTGAGTCAGAAACCATTAAAAGTACATGTTATTTTTGATTATATCATTTCTACAAAGAGCATACATGGTTAAAAGACAGCTATTCCACCAAATTGCCTATTTGGGTAATTCTTGTGCGGAGATAAAGAATTAACAAAAATTTGAATATGCATGACAATCAATAGCAAAAGATTCAATAATCATCAATCTTCTTTGATCCTTTTTATATCCAATCCGTTACTTTGTTTTATAGCTTTGTAAAAGTCTTTACGTAATCCAATCGTATCTAAGAATACTCTATTTTATCAAAATTAAATACACTGAAATTTATTCTCCCACTTTTTCTTGTTATGCGAATTAGTATTAAATTAATGCTTATATTTCTGTTGTACAGCTTATAATAGCACAATTTTTCAACTGACAATAAAATTTAAAAGCTCAAATATATCTCTTTATCAATCTACACTCTTTATACAATGTCTTATTTTATTTCCCTATCGGATATAATCAAAAATACCAGTCACATGACCCAACTACAAGCTTGGACATTTTTTTTCAACTCACCCCCTGCAACAAAAAAAAAAGAAGATCTTATCAAAATTCAACAACAAAATAAGCCCATTATTGACTTCTTTCCAATCTTGAAAGATCGCCCTTTTTTTTTCTTCATTTTTTTTTAAAAATCTTAGATTACCAATCTGTTATCTATCGATTTGAAAACAACGAAAATTTGATGCTGACATATAATTCCTTATTCATAATTGATAAAATATGTTGATTAATGCAGATGAACATTCGTATATATATATATATTTGAATACAGAAATGTTTAAACATACAAACCAGAACCCTCCACAGCTATAATACATGTACATCACTAACGTTACTACGGGAAATTCTACTAAGCCCCGAGTTCAAGAAAATTCAAATTATTCAATTATAAGTAGATACTGCAGAAATGGCAGTCAATTTTCACATTTGCCATTAAACAAAAAACATAATCCGAACTACTTACTGTATGAAATACCTGAACAATACAATTCAAAAAACAGTAACAACTCAACCAACAGTTCCAAATCAGACTCAACAAGGTACATTCTCAAATCAATTAATAATAATTCCAATGAAGGTCTTTTTAAAAGAAACTATCAAATAAGTTTCAATCAAGATCGACACCAATCAAAAGATGAATACGTACCTACAATCAGCATGATCTCTTCGAAAAGAAATGGGAGCAAAGCTTCTATGTCTCCTGGCACACAAGTGCAAAACTCATTTTCTCGTGGAAGCACTACAAGTTCAGAAGATAATTCAACTCTCGTCAACTCAACAAACTCGATATTGAAGACGGGGTATTCTAGCACAAAATCTTTGCTTGATTTAGTATCTGAAAATGAAAACAAAATTCAAAATGTGGTCGAAACCAAAGATTCAACTACGAACTTGCATAAACAGCTAAGAATAAACCAAAAGCTTACTATTTTGAAACAGAATATTGACAAAAAGAGCAACATTTTAGACGGCATACAAAATCCCGAAACATACTTCTACTCAGATGTTAAGTTCATGAACGATAAGATCAATCATCAATACAAAAACATGAAGTTATTAAAATCACAAGATTTTCAGAATATTCAAAGCGAGGTCAAGATAATGACTAAAAAAAAGCTGCATGTCAGTGAAAAATATTTAGAGCTTGTAGTTAAAAACAAAGTCTTGGATAAAGATGATAAGAAGATATTCATTGAGCATTCTGAAGATTATATACCAACAGACTATTTGGACAAACTTGCTGAGGAGGCTTGGCTAAAAGCAGAAGAATCTATGGATTTTACTAATAAGCAATAATCATGTTCTTAACATTTGCAGGCAAATGTTAACAATAACAACAAAATTCAATCACTTATTTTTTTACAAGTGTATTTCATTCCTATATTTAATTATTAATTTTTTTTTTCAAAAGAACCAGCCTTTTGCTTGCCATTATATATATTTATTATTTATTTCTTTTCAGATTCATACTTTTCATGATTGGAGATGATGTTATCAATACCTTGTTCACCCATTAGTTCTATGAATTCTTCATCACTCAAATTACTGTGTGGACCCTTATAGAACTTGTGTTGATATAGCACATAATGGATCATAGCAAGCAAAGTGAATCCTGGACCAATAACCACAGTATAATTCATAGAGTTTTTATCAAGCTGGTCACCATAAGTCAATGGAACACAAACAATAAAGATCATCCATGACATAAAGACGACCGCACACCAAGAAATTAGCGGAGACCAAAATGGTCCTAGATAGAATGTACCTGGGTTGAAGTCTTTTCTGGCGTATGTCAATCTCAAAATAATTGGAACAATGATGGCCATGTACATACCACAAATGGATAAAGAAAACAAAGCAGCTGAACAAGCATCACCACCAAACATCATTAAACCCAAAATTAATGAAAGAGTAGAAGAACCTATCATGGCATTGATAGGTTGGTTATGCCAAACCTTGGCAAAGAATTCAGAGCCAACTTTGGTAGGAATACCGTAATCTCTAGCCATTGCCCAGAATTGTCTAGAAGTAGACAATAAACAAGACTGCGCCATTAATAAAGAAGACCAAGCCATTAAAGACATAATGGCAACAGTCCACTTTTGGCCCATTGAGTACATGAAGATTTGTGTGATAGGTTGATCATAAGCAGTGTTAACAACATCAATAATGGAAGGACCCATACAAGCACATAAAACAATCATCATTAGCCAACCCAAAATACCACAAGCAATGATAGATGAGATGATACCAAAAGAGGCTGGAGAAGCAGCAGGGTCTAATATAACTGGTCTTCCAGGAATTCTTTCCTTAGGTATGGATTCTTCTTGCATGTGAATAGCAGCATCAAAAGCACCAATGGTCCATACAGCTGGTTGGAAAGCATTAATCAACCAGAACCAACCAGATGGCCAGTTTGTATCGGCTCTTTCAACATTGGTGAAAATAAACTTAGCATCATTGAAAGGAATATTGTTTCTGTGGGTAGCAGCTGGAAGAGCAATGAACACCAAGATCAAAACAAAGATATTTGTTATAGATGAAACATTTTGGATCTTGGCATTGATGGAACTTGACATAGACCCGAAAATAGCCACAAAGATAATCAATGCTGCATATAAACCGTATGTATTACCATTGGTAACGACAAAATCAGGCTTGTACAATTGTACACAAGAATATATTTGTGAAGCACAACCAGATGTGATAGAACAAACAGAAGCGGACAAGGAAACGGTATCTGTGAAACCAACTGCGTATGAAATTAAGTTTCTGTATTTAGGTGGAGACCAATTCCAGGTGGCTAAGTAAATAGCAGAAGCTGTAGGGAAGGAACTACCTATTTCAGCCAATGCAATACCAATGGTAAGAATACCTACTGAACCAGCTAACCAACCCCAAGTAGCTGAGGAAGCACCACTAGAAAAAGCTTGATATGAGGTGGATCCAATAGATGGCATTAAACCCATGATAGAAAAACAAACACCAAACATTTCATACCAGGTATAGGTTCTTATAAGTTCCTGCTTATAACCCAACTCTTCCAGAGCCAATTGCTGGTTTGTGGAGGTAACAATTTGGATTCTTCTGTCACCTCTTCTTGAGACTACAGTTCTCAAATTTTCAGATAGGTTTGTCGCTTGGTTTGAAATATGGTTTTTTTCATCTTTATGTTGAATTGATGAACTTGATGAATCAGTTTTCATTTTTGAATAATTATTAATAGATTAACAAAGATCAACTTTTGTATGGTCTTGATAGTAATAACATATTGTAATTAATTTTTTTTACCTACTCATTTGAACAGTTTATACAAACTCTGAATGATTCATCACATTCATTTGTGTAGTCTAATCAATGTTATTATATATAAAACCAAGCGAAAGAATCAATTCATTTTTTTTTTTGTCATTGATTCAAAGATTCACATCAATTACACGTATTCAAGCGATCAAAATAATGACCTAGATTTCTTTTAAAAAAAAGTAAATTCTTTATCGATATCAATGACCGAGCGAAACGATTGACCAAAGTGGCTTGAATGTGGGTTCATAATCGATTTTTTTTCTTTTTTTTTTTTAATTATAAAAATAGCCTATTTTTTTTAAAAATTTCTGATAACGGAGTTAAAACTTCAAATAGTGCAAAAAAAAAAAAAAACTCGCTTAATGCACTGTAAGGCGAATAGAATCCTGGAGAGATTAACATCCTTAACAGCTTTAATCACGATAAGGATTCTGGCTATATCAGATAAATCTTTAAAGAGAAGTATTAACGAATTGATGAAAAAAAAAAAAGAGCAAAAATACGACATTTAAAATTAGAGTAATTTTTCGGTTATGAGGTTGACCATGTGTTAGCTTAGAATATTCCGAAAATAGGGGCTTCATCCTTAATTTTTTAAATTCTAAAACTTCTTATCGATAGTTAACGGTTTAAACTAAAAAGAACGAAAAAGAAACAGCTAAATTAAATCTGTCGCGTTCTATAAAAACAGTTTTTGTCAATATAGCGTTATACAATACTTTTAGTATACTTATCCACAGTTTTTGAATGTCTGTAGATTGTATCCTAGGCGTAGGGAAGCAAAAAAAAAAATAAAGAAGAAAAAATAGAATGTGTAATCTTATGATTGTAAATCAATCACACAACTAATGGGTTATCACATATAAGACATTAAAGACGTTCTTTACAAAAAAAAAGAACAAAAAAAAACAAAAAAAGACATTTTTAAAAATTATTGTTACCTTTATTTATATCGTTTATCAAAATTATAATAACGTTATTTCCCTATTGGAAATGAACTTAAAGAAACTTAGAATAACAAATGAGAGGCTTGGTATTGGAAGTTGTTTTCTTCAACTTCTTCTTCAAATTCTCTTAATGGGAAATCACTCAAGTCTTTAGCATAAGTAGCAACAGAATGAGCAATCAATTGAGTGTTGACTAAAAAGGCATCGAAGTTCAAGTTGGAAACATCATCACACAATTCATGGTAACATTTGTCTAAAACCTTACCATTGTCGGTGTTAAGAGCTTCAGCACCAGCAGCAATACCACCAGCTGGAATACCAACGTCTAAGAAACCAACGTAATCAGATCTTCCATCAAATGGAATCAAAGTGTAGTTGTGGCCATGGGAAACGTAATAATCAATGTATAAGTTTTTGATTTCTTCAGAACCCTTTGGATTGACAGCGTTGCTGGCATTGTAGACTTGGAATTGGTAATTTGGAGAAGCCATCATGTCATAATCCATCATTAATCTGATCTTCTTGTTTTCTTCTTGACTCAAGGAGTTGGCGTAGTAAGCAGAACCTAATAAACCTTCTTCTTCAGCAGCAACGAACATGAATCTGACCTTGTTGTTAACCTTGTATCCGGCTAATTGTTCAGCAACAGTTAATAAAGAAATGGTACCAGAACCATCATCATTGATACCTGGACCAGCTTCAACACCATCAGTGTGAGAACCTAAAGCAACAATGTTTTCAGCATCACCTCTTTTGGTTTCAGCAATGACATTCTTGGTTGGAATCTTCTTAACGTAGGCATCAACAGCAAAGTTGACATATAATTTGTTTTTGGTTTCAATAATGGCATTCTTTAATTGCTCACCTTGAGCCAATGGAATACCAACAGTAGCAACGGTGGAGTTAACATCATCACCTAAAGTACCAGAGACAGCCTTTGGAATCTTTTCATTGTTATATATGATAGCACCCTTGAATCCAGCAGTCTTAGCATTTTTAGACTTGTCACCAAATGGACATTCACCTCTTTTAATTAAAGCAATGCTGTTCTTTTTGACCTTACCAACAGATAAGAAATCTTCTTCGTTACAACCCAAATTTGGAATTTCAACGACTTTACCATAGAATGAATCAACACCTGGAGTCAAAGACATACCAATGACACCTTCCAAGAAAGAACCATCTTCGAATTCGACTGTGGCGTTTTTGACTCTACCGTAAATAGCATCAAATTCTTGTTCTGAGATGTCGTAGTAGTTGGATAGCTTAGATAATCTAGCCTTGATCCAATCCAAAGTGGCTAAATGACCCTTTGAACCAATGACTCTGGTTGGATGTCCAAATTCTTCAACGGATTCACCAGCTAAGGCGTATAAAGCATTAGCAGACTTGTTTAAGCTTTCTAAAGTAATCTTGGATTGTAAAGTTTCTGTGTTAACAGTTGGCTTCAAAAAGTAAGGTAGATGGAACTTCCAAGAATCTTGGTAGTACAAATCATCGTTGGATTCTTTGGTTTCAAAAGATTGAATGACTTCGTCATCGTTTAAGTTAAAGGCTTGTTGCAATTGAATTTGTGCAGGCATAACAGCGGCTTGAGCGGATAAACTCAACCCAGCGGCAACTAGTAAAGTTTTAGAATTAACCATTTTTGTTAATTAATTGTTCTTCTTATAATAATAACAAAATCGTTGCTTCTTCTAGGGTATTCAATATTATGTTATTTCATCTTAATATATACAACTAATCGTATTTTAAATTATTTAAACCGTATAAAAAAAAACATCATTACTTGTTTCACCTTTTTTTTCACTTCTTATGGGTCATTTTTTATTCTAAGGAGGCTCTTTATATATTCGCACCAAAAAGGCAAAAAAAAAGGAGTAATATAAAACATATAGAGTAATAAAACACGGCCATGTGAATAAGGCGATAATAAGCCGTTAATAAG
>ERZ794949.56-NODE-56-length-44128-cov-147.837247_pt1 | contig 44128 bp, 25 predicted proteins | sample MGYA00511363_ERZ794949 | MGnify/ENA primary metagenome ERZ794949 (study PRJEB30137, sample SAMN04331402) | food metagenome | isolation source: T1 must sample point D1 replicate B | place: Australia: South Australia ...
TTGGTATATATATATATATGGAACAATAATAGCTATAAAAACAAAACAAAAAAACTAGGCAGATTGCTCAACCTCTTTTCTTTCAGCAGCCTTTGGCTTCTCTCTTTCTTGGAATTCCAAGTTAGCCTTGGCTCTGATGATATACAATCTATCCCCACCTTCATGAGCCAAAACCCCAATGTTTTTTTTCAGTTCTTTGACAAATTCTTGCATAGCTTCGAAGTTTAATGACAATTCAACCAAAATGTCTCTCTTTTTTATTATTTCATTCTTCAGAGATGTCAATTCTTGCCATTTCGACAACATTTTTTGATCTTCTTGAGATCCAAGGGCTATGTTTTCATAGGTCAATATCTCTTTTAACTTTTCAATGGTTGAATCACCCCAATCTTCAAAAGTATCAACTTGCAACAATTTCAAGTCATCCAATTTCTTTTCTAATTCAATCAAGTCAGTCTTGTAATCAATTTCAACTAAATCTTTGGAGTGTTGTTGTAATATCGTCTTGGTTTCGTTAAAATAACCTCTGAACTTTTCTCTTGTAATAGGCGCATACTCACATTCACTATTGGTCTTGTTATAGTAGTAAGTTCCATTGACTAATTCACAATTGTTGATTTCTCTGATCATTGTGCTTAATTCAGCCATTCTGTCATTTGCTAATTGATTAATTTGTTTGATTTTCTCAACGTATATTGGTTTCATTTCTTTAATTTTGGATTTTTCTAAGTCCTCCATTTGTTGAAGCATTTCATTAACCATCTTATCAGACATCTTATCGACTGATTTGGAAGAATCCTCAAAACTCATTACTCCGTAGTTGGAGTAGTTTTCAACTTCATTCTTAGAAGTAACTACAGGCACAATTTCATCTTCTGCAGTTGTTGATTTACTTTGAGCAACATCGCTTAAAAGATCCTTGATGTTTCCTAAATTTGTAAAGGCAACTTCTTTTTCAGCTTCTATTTTTTGCTGATATTTAGCTTTCCATTGCTCTTTGTTAGATGTTAAAACCTGATATTTGAAAAAAATAAAATGTCTCAGTTGTTCATAGTTAATTACAACATGTCTTTTTATACTAGCGTATGTTGCTTTTGGATCAAAATCCAAAATGTATTGTTTGATGTTTTCAAAAGTGCTTTTATACTTGTAATCAAGTATTTTTACCTTTAAATTGTTTACTTCTGCTTTATAATCAAAGTTCGAGATGTATCTTTCGGTTTTGAACTTAACAGTTTTTAAAGTTTCCAAAAATGGATATGTTTTGATGTTAATAAACACTGTTGTAACATCGTCATTTAAAGAATTAAAATTGTAATTTTGGTAAAGATCTTCAATCTTTCTATTCGAGCAAATGTTCTCAATGAAACTGTTTTCATTTGTAGCTTCACGACAATGTTCTAGTTGACCACAACCTCTAGTAATTAGTTCTAAAGACCCAATAAAAGTCAAAGAAATGACAACTAAAGAAGCAATAAGCTTTGTTAATTTATTCATATGGTAAAACAAGGTGTCTGGTTACACACAGCATATAAGATTGTCAATATGAGGATTAATATAAACAAGCAAAAAATAAAAACATACACGTTTTCATAACGGAGAGTATAACGACTTTGCATGAAGGGTTGAAAAAAAATGCAAAAAAAATAATCACGTGCTCCTTCCGCGGATCGAACGCGGGACCTACAGATTTTCAGTCTGGCGCTCTCCCTACTGAGCTAAAGAAGCTTTGTGATATTTTACAACAGTTTTCAGTAAAAACTTGTTTATATTGTAAAGTGTGTACACAACTCGCTACAGCAGCTGAGACGTATTGGAGTAGTGAAGAAAGTTATGCTTATTTTTCTGAATGTCATGGTATCAAGTTGTCAAAGGAAGAATACTGACATCGAGCTCTAAGGGGGATTTTTTGGTAATAGATATGGGTATTTGTCGGAGATAAGTCTTTAAACTGTTCATGACACAACAAAAAAAATTGTTAATTAACTTTTTCCGGTACACTTCTGTCACACTAAGTAATGAACAAAATGCATAGTTCTTGGTAAGTGTCGAAGTACATGTAACTGGCCAACAAGTGGTAGTTTTGAGTTCAGTAAGCAACTTATTATAAAACAAAAAGAAGAAAAGGAAAACAAGTGCCAATTTGATAAACAAGATCCAATCAAATACCTTAAGTGATTTATTTTCCAATTCAACCATACGCTATAGTATCAACGCTGCCTAAGCTGTAGTATCTACGCTACATACGCTACATACACTGCCTTTGCTGGCTATCATGCTCTAACACAGTATTCACACGGGGTCCTTATATCCGATCACAACATGGTAGCGCCGTTATCTGCAATCCGCACGTATCACGCCGAAATAAAGGGCACCGAATTGCCTTTTTGGTAAAATTTTTCATATTCGCTGTTTTCTTTCCCTTGCTACTGGATTGTCGAAAAATATGCATTAGCAATAAAAGGTTAATTTTTTTTTTTTTAAATTTTTACGACTTTGTAATATATGAACTTTGAAAAAGGCAGAAGACCAAACATATTATACTTTAATTAATAGACCTATAATCTATCTATATCTTTTCTTTTATAACATTTTATTTCTTTACTTTGATTAGTCAATTTTTTTTACACTTTTTTGAACCAATATCAAAATATAAAAATTAATATAAACAAATTAAAATACTTAACATCGGAAAAATTGGAATAATACTTTAAAAAAGACTTATTATCCAAGAATTACTATTTTACAACAACTTTAATTATTATACCGGAATTAATAATCGAATTTTTTTTTTGTAAGAAAAACATATTTAATCACAGTGAAACTTTAAACACAATCTAACAGAATACAATAAAAAGAACAATATATACAATCAATGATAATGGTACACTCAAACAGCACTAATTTAGCAAATAGCCAAAAACAACAAAATCTTCAACAACAGTATAAGCAAAACATAGTTCAGTTTAACAGCTCAACTAACAATAAGCTTCAAACCATCAAGAGCACTGATAGACATCTTTCAAAAACAGCTGAGGCTTTGGAGAAACCAAAGAAGTCCAAAAAGAATATGAACAAAAAAACAGCCATAGTCAACACAGGAGCAAACCATGGGGTTCCAACACGCGCAAGAAAGGCAATGAAACAAAATTTCAATAACAAAGGAAAACTTGCACCAGCCAAAGACGAAATAGAAACTACCGAATCCAATAATGACAACAAACAAGACAATCAAGTAGATGACAACAAAAGAAGAAGGAGCAGTGCTGCTATGTGGAATTTGAAAGAAAAAGCAGCTATGCCGTATGGTAATTTTGATACTACAACAAACGGCAACCAAACAGCCATTGATGATGAAGAAGAAAACTTATTACAATTAGGATTTATGAATCCTAATCTACAACAAAATACACAAGTTCATCAACAAACGCAAAACCAACCTCAAAATTGGCAACCTTCGATCCAACAGCATGCTGTTACTCCAGTACAAAACGGGTTTACAAACATAAACCAAAACACCAAAATGATGAATCCAATGATGAACCATGGAATGCCAAACATGATGCCTATGGGCATGCACAATGGGAGCCACGGATTTGTGATTCCAGGGCAACATTATCAACAGCCATTGAATCCTTTGCAGCATCAAAGCCACTTAGGATTGCCAAATATGCTGCCAATACAGCACAACCTTCCAAATCCAAACATGATGCCAAACAAAAACATGTACAATCCAATGAATACATTAGGAAATCCTCATTACCACACCAACAACATGATTAACAATAATCATATGATGATTCGTGAACAACATTCACCAATAATCCCAGCTTTGCCTTTGAATACCAGTGCTATTCCAACAAGTTATTCTGATAACTATAGTAACAACGGCAACTCTAACAGTAGAAACCAATTAAATGGAATGAACAAAAAAAAGCAATCTCAAAGTACAGGTCAATTAACTAATGAAGGAACTGAAAAACAAGAAAGATATGCAGGTACCAGTTTTGGTGTATCTGCTCCAATGCTAAAGAGTTTCCCTAAACCAAGCTTTTAAAAAAGAAAATCAATAACATCTTTTATTACCATGAAGAGGCATCAAACATTGAAAGTCATTAGTTATAACAGATAAGTCTTATTTTTTAAAAATAAATTTAAGCAAATAACAAAAACAAATTACTCTAAATTACTACTTTTATTGCTATTGATTCTTCATTAAATTAAAATCTTCATATATATAATTAAATATAAAATAATAAATATGAGTGAAAACAAAAATATATATAAAGAAATCAATTTCACATGTCTTTTTTATTATTATTAATTCATTTTTGTTTTTTTTTGTTATTTTGATTATAAAATAACCTTATCAGCTAAACTCTTCTTATATTCACCAATAGTACCATTCCATCTAGTAGCACACTTGTTATCAACGACATAGATATCTTTAGCAACTTTGTCTAACAAAACGAAATCATGGGAAACAACACAGACAGCACCGTTGAAAGCATTGATGGCTTCAGCTAAGGAATCGACTAAAGCTGGGGAAGCGTGATTGGTAGGTTCATCTAACAAAATGACATTAGGTTGTTCTAAAGCTAATAAACAGAAAACAACTCTGGATCTTTGACCTTCAGATAAAGTACCCATCTTAACAGTTTGGTTTTCACCAGTTAAACCGTATCTACCAATTTGACCTCTCCAGTATTGGAAATCTTCGGAAACATGTCTATATTTATCTCTAATGAATTCTAAAGCAGATTTGTTTAAATCTAATAAATCTTGGGAATGTTGGGAGTAAACACCTAATTTGACGTGGGTGTGTCTTGAGATTCTACCTTGTTGTGGCTGTAGTTCACCAGTCAACATCTTTAATAATGTGGATTTACCTACACCGTTTGGACCGACTAAAGCAACTCTGGAATCCATATCTAAACCGAAATCTAAGTGTTCATATAAGTTGTGTTCTGGATTACCATCGTAGGCAAAGGAAACATCATCGAAGGCTAAGACTGGAGGAGGCAATCTTTCAACTTCAGCAAATCTGAAGTTAAAGACTCTGTCTGAAACAACAGGTTGGATTAAACCATCGGCTTCCATCTTATCCAAGATTTTTTGTCTGGACTTGGCTTGCTTGACTAAATTGGCATATGTACCGGCAGAAGCAATGAACTTCTTAATATGAGCAATTTCTTCTTGTTGCTTGGCGTATTGTTTCATTTGATTGGTTTCTTGTTCTTCTCTGGTCTTGGCATAAGAGTCCCAGTTACCACCATAAGCCAATAACTTTTGTTCTCTCATATCAATCATATTAGTACAAACACCGTTTAAGAAATCTCTGGAGTGGGAAATCAAGACTAAGGTTCTGTCCCATCTCTTTAAGTATTCTTCTAACCAAACACAAGCTTCCAAATCTAAATGGGCAGTTGGGTCATCTAATAACAACAAGGTAGGCTTAACGAATAAGGCCTTGGCTAAAGCAACTCTCATTCTCCAACCACCTGACATGTCCTTGGTCTTCTTTAAGATAGTATCCTTGTTGAAACCTAAACCGATCAAAATAATAGCGGCTCTAGATTCGAAGGTGGAAGGATCCATACTGTCCATCTTTTCGTATAAATCTTCCAAAGCTTCGGCTTCTGGACCTTCTTCAGTGATGATTTTTTCAACTAATTCTTCAATTCTTTGTAATTCATTTTCAGCTTCTCTGACAACGTATTCCAAAGCGGAGTATTCACTTGGTTCGGCAGCTTCAGCTAATAAGTAGATATCGATGTTTTGAGGAACTGGGTATTCTCTTTCAGCAATGGCCTTCAAGAAAGTGGACTTACCACAACCATTGGCACCTAACAAACCGTATCTTCTACCGTAATTTAATTCGACTTGGGAATCTTGGATCAAAACTTTACCGTGGAATAACAAAGAAACAGAAGACATCTTGATATCTCTGGAAGTAGCGATGGAGTCTAAAACACCGGTGACAACTCTATCGGATAAACCGTCCTTATCCTTTTGTAATTTCATGGCTAAGATGGCTTCTTGAGCCTTGGCAAGGTCTTGTTCAGTGGTATCTTCGACTAAAGTAGCTGGATCAATACCGTTCTTTTCAGCCTTCTTGGCTTTTCTTTCAGCTTGTTTAGCTTCTCTCTTAGCTTTGGATGCGGATTTTGGAGGCATTCTTGGTTTTGATAATTTAAAATTAATTCTTCCTTGGTGTTTTAAGTTATTTCCATAGTAAAATAGTCAATAAACAAAGATAATTTAGCGAAATAACTATATAAAATTGATGTTTTCAAAACTTAAATTTAATAATATTCTATATATATTTTGTTCATTAAAACTTTAGTCCATTTCCATCACTACCTATAGAGCATATTCAACTATGAAAAGATTACGTGTAGAATGCTTATTAGTGTAGTAATTATTCTGGAAAATTCATAGCCAGTGAAACAGGCAGCGTAGAAAATTTTTCTATACATTTTAAAACTTCGCACACTGAAAAAAAAGAAAAGAAGAAAAAAAAAAGAAAAGGGTGAGGGAAGTTTCCTAATTGGGAAATTTTTTTAGTGTATCCTCTTTTTGGCTGTACGAAATCGGACACGGACAAACGAATGGTGGATGGTGGGAAGAGCTTTTTTTTTTAAAAAAAAGTAACTTTTTGTCGGAGTTAAGCTCTGCTGGGACAATATCACACAGCAAAAACCAGAAAAAAGATCACGTGTGTACAACAGGTTGGCATCTTCTAACTACGATGGTAGATGCGTTGTTCTACCAAGGTATTTGAGTGCTGGCTCTGTGGTTTTACAGTTGATTTATGTGTTGTTGGTAGTGATTTACTGGTTTAATTGCAGTTTTTGGAGTTAGCTGTGGCTTTCGTGTTCATTTCTTTGCTTTGACTTTACAGGGTTTCCATTTTTTGTATAAGTATTTGCTCAAAAGGAAACTAATGATGTCTTTCACTCAGCATTTGTGCTCACTATAGGACAGCTTTTGAAAGCTGCAGACAAGGAATACGATGTGGTGCTGTCGGAGATAAGAAATAGCGCACTGTTTGGTCTATCGGAGATAAAAAGTACCACACCACACATTTTATCGGAGATAATTCTCACGCCCCAAATATTTTCTCCAAAACATCAGTAAACCCCAATTATAAAGCCAACTACACACATCAGAAACATCAAATGCGCACTTTTTCAGAACAAATCTTACATTCACCGTTGTATTCCATGCAGAATAAGCTCATAAATCACCTCATAAACCATTCTTATCTAAGCCTTTCTGTTTACAAAACACTTTATTTTACCATTTGTAATTAACGTTTTTTTCGGCAATACCCGATATCTTCCCTAACCGTCAATCTAACAAAATAATCATTCAACCCGTTGCTTTTTTGTCTCCTCCAGACGTTCAGAAGTCCGATTCCATATCCCTACGTTACCTGTGGCTGTATTAATATCAATCACTTAACTCGTATTTTTTTTTATCTTTAAACACGGCTAGTGCTAAAAAAAAAGCAATACTACAAGCGTTGATACGTTGTATTATCGGGGCTAGCCAGTGCTTTTTGTTCTATCGCACTATTGAAATACTCCAATAAGCTTTATCTAGAAATAGCTGATTTCGACAAGATCAAGATTATGAATAGAAGTAAGGACGTGTTGCGCTGTTTCTATTGTTATCTCGATTGAAATGACCAGTTGATCTTAAAATTTTGGCCAATTTTGCTGCGTATTTTTTCTTGTCTTATCATAATCATAGGCAAATCAGTCCTTTTTTTTATAATAGCCTTATATTTGTCTGAACCGATAAGCGATTAATATTTAATTTTTTTTAAAATATTGAAAAGTTTCAATATTTTAAATTTTGATTTTGAGCATCTCTTATGTATATAATAGCCATAAAGATAGGGTTGTTCACATTGATGGATTATATTTCATTTTTTTAAAATTCGAAATTACTTTAATTTTATGTAAAATTCACTTGGAATAACCAATTAGCAGCTCTTTCACGATGTCAAATAACGAAAACATTGATGAAAAATTAAACAAAATTACTACGATAGTTAGCAAATACAGAATAGACAATGGCTCTTCATCGAATCATATCAATAACCTAGACGACCAGATCAATGCTGAGTACGAAGATGATAAATATGCAGATGAAAACAATGTTTTCAAAAAAAATGATTTCTCTGTGACAAAAATAAAAAATTCTTCAAAGTTTTTATTCAAAAAGTTCACTACTAGAGACGGTATTGTTGGTGATTATCCGTATGCTCATTTATTCAAACCAAAAATGCCATTTAGAGACACCATATACAAGTATATTCTTCATAAACCAATTCCCTTGGATACTTTTGGTGAAGAACAACCCTTTTTCCCATTGAATGCCGACATACCAGTTTTGTTGGGGTTAGTATTTGGTTTCCAACAGGCACTAGCCATGTTGGCTGGTTTATTTTCTGCTCCTCAATTAATTGCGTCAGCAGCCAATTTAGAAACAAAACATGTTGAGTACTTGGTTTCTGCATCCTTAATCTGTTCTGCTATCTTTTCATTCATACAAGTATCCAGATTCCATTTGTTTGGTAAGTACTACCTAGGTTCAGGTTTGCTGTCTGTTGTTGGTACATCTTTTGCAACAGTCACTGTAGCTCAAAAATTGCTTCCAATGATGTATACAAACGGTGAATGTCCTTCTGATGCAAAGGGAAACCCACTTCCTTGTCCCAATGGATATGGTAAGTTGTTGGGTACCTCTTCCATCTGTGGACTATTAGAAGTTTTAATTTCTTTTATTCCTCCAAAGCTAATAACCAAATACGTTCCTCCTGTTGTTACTGGTAGTGTTGTACTGCTTATTGGTCTTTCCTTGATTGAATCTGGATTCCAAGATTTCATGGGTGGTGCTGGTTGTATTCCAGATTTCGGTGGTGTTTGTGATTCCAGATACGGAAGAACTGCCCCATGGGGGTCTGCACAATTCTTTGGTTTGGGAGCCTTGGTTTACATTTCTGTTATTATTTGTGAAAAATGGGGTCCACCAATTTTCAGATCAATGTCAGTTATTGTTGGGTTGTTGATTGGTTCTATTGTTGCTGCTGCAACTGGTCACTTCCAACCTTGGGGATCACAAACCATTGCTGATGCCCCTGCTGTTACGTTTATATGGGTTCATACATTCCAGCTAAAAATATACGGTCCTGCAGTTTTAAGTATGTTGATTACATTTGTCATATTGTTTACTGAAGCATTAGGTGATATTGGTGCTACTTGTGACGTCTCTAGATTGGCAGTCAGTGGTCCTGCTTTCACTTCTAGAGTTCAAGGAGGTGTCTTGTCCGATGCCTTTGCTGGTATTGTTGGTCCATTAATGACTATGACTCCAATGAGTACATTTGCCCAAAACAATGGTATTATTGCTACTTCTAAAGCAGCTTCTAATAGTATTGGTTACTATTGTGTCTTTTTCCTATTGGTCATGGGTATCTTTGCTAAATTTGCTTCTGCCATTGTTGCAATTCCAGCTTCAGTCATTGGAGGTATGACCACATTTTTATTCACCTCTGTTTGTGTATCTGGATTAAAAATTATTTCTACTATTCCTTTCACAAGAAGAGACAGATTCATCCTAAATGCCTCTTTGATGTTTGGATTCGGATCTATTGTGCTTCCTGACTACTTCTCCTATGTTTTCACTTATTCTGGTTCCAATAGAGCCTTAGCTGGTTTCTTAGACTCTATTGTATTAATAATGGAAACCTCATTTGCTGTTACAGCTTTGATAGGCATGCTATTAAACTGGTTGATTCCTCAAGAGTTAGATGAAGAGTTGGTTGATGATATTTCTATACAACAATCTAATATTGAAGTATTAGAAGCCATTGATGGTATTGACAAACAACAAGTTTACACTGTCATGTCCAACAAAAACTCCTTTGCTTAATGCCATGTATAAATATATATCCATAGTTTAATTCATAAATATTCGTTATTCTTAAACCAATGAGTGCCAAGTCTCCTATGGCGTAGTTCTTTTGGTATGTATTAGATACATCGGATATAAGCCCAATTACTTGACTTTTTACCCGTTTAAGGAATTGAAATGAACTATATGCTTGTTTTTCGTTAAAAATACATAGAACCCTTATTCGTTTCAAAACTATACAAACCCAATAGCATAATGTCAGATTTAAACACTAATAAAGTCAAAAAAGATAAGAAAAGAAGAAGAAGAAACTATGACGATATAGACAGTCAAGTTCAAAAAATCGAAGAAGATACCAAAATCAATAAAAACACTGTTGATGTTCCTTCGAACACAAGAGTATTGGATGAAGTTGATAGTGATGATTTGAACGATGATGAATTGGACAGATTGATGCTATTGGAAGAAGAAAAAGAAAAACTTTTGAACAAAAGTAAACCAAAAGAAGCTGATGAAGTTGATGACGATGAAAGCGAAGAAAGCTTCGAATTAAGTGCTGTTGAAGACATTCCAGTAACCAGAAGAACAAGAGGTAAAGTTATAGACTACAAAAAAACAGCTGAAAAATTGAATGAAGAAGAAAATGGTTTGAATGGCGATCAAGATTACTACTCCGATGATGAAGACGATGCCGAATATATTCCAGAAGCTTAATCACGTTTTCATATATACATATATATATACAGTTATACGCGTTAGATTTCATATAGCCACACGGTGAAAAATACTCAATAATCGTAAATACAGCATTTTTAAAAACCAAAAAAAACGACGACTTAAAAATCAGTGAGAGAAAAACAAATACAAGCTTGTACCATATAACTCCTGTGATTAAGTGCGTAAATAGGTAGGAAACAACCGAAGAGAGAAGGATATAGTCGTACTGAGATAAGTTATTTATAATGGAACGTATTTTGTCATTCATAAGTCCAAGTGAAAACAAGGACGCAAGTTTAAAACACGATGATTTAAATAGAACGCCTACAAGCAAAGGTAAAAAAAGACATACGACTAGAAACTTAGAAAACAACGATGGTTTGGCAATTGAACCTATAAATATCAACGATATCAATACAAGCAGTGATGTGTCGTTTTTGAACGAACTAGAAAAAAATTTGCAAGTTTTAATCAAAGTGAAACCTTATTTTGCTGAAGAAGAAGAGGAAGTAGAACGCCAGAAAAAACTTCTTAATAGCATGAAGAGTTCTCAAAATACAGCATCAAATAAGAATACAACAATACTCAAACAGCAACTTAACGAGCTTTTCAAAGATCTTGACCCAATTTTGGAAACACCTAACGATAAGACTGTTTGCTACAAAGGAGTTTCAATGACACAACAGCTACACTTACAGAATACAACAGTTTCAAAAGATACACATAACAACCCCAATTTGTCAAGAGAAGGAATTATGAGTAATCCCATAGCTTCACCTAATAATTCAAGATACAATCGAGACAGATTTTTGGAATACGATCGTGTTTACGACAATGGAGATGGCGATATTGATGATATTTTCAGTAACTTCATCAATCCCTACTATCACAACAACTGTGTTGAAAACTTAAATTTGTTTACTTATGGATCCACGGGGTGTGGTAAAACCTACACTATTCAGAACATTTTGACACAATTATCATTGGAGATTTTCTTTGAGGAAGGTAGCATTGTTGAGTGCTCATACATGGAAATTTATAATGATACCGTACGTGACTTACTTATCGTAAACAATGAGATATATGAGGATGGAATTCCTGTAGAGCCAAAGATTAATTTGTTCATAAGAGAAGACTATCAAGGAATTCAATGCATTGATGGGTTGAGTATGCATAGGGCAAACAACTACGAAGAATTGAGAGACATTCTTACAATAGGCCATAATAAAAGAAAAACAGAAGAAACAAATTTGAATAAAAGAAGTAGTAGATCTCACTCTATTTTGACTCTTAATGTACTACGAAACGATCAAATAATGAAAAAAAAAATCACCGTTGTTGATCTTGCAGGTTCAGAAAGAGCTTCCAAGGCTCAAAATAAGGGTTTAAGAATGAAAGAAGGAGCAATGATCAACAAGAGTCTTTTGGCTTTAGCAAATTGTATCAATTCTCTTACAAGTGATGATTCCGATAACAAACACGTTCCATTTAGAGATTCCAAGTTGACAAGATTACTAAAACACGTTTTAAGACAAGATGCAAGTACTAAAACCATTATGATTGCTTGTGTGTCTAGTATTTTAAGAAACAAAGACGAGACTTTAAATACTTTGATGTATGCCAAAAGATGTATGGGGATCAATAAAGATAACAAGCATTTGAAATTTAATGTTGATAGCAACACAAGCAAAAATGACAGCATTGGTGCACCTACCCTATCGACTATGTCAAGAGTTAGATCTATTTCTGTAAGAAAAAATGATGCACGTAGATTACCATCTAAGAATATGAACAACAGGGTTACCAAGAATAGAAACATGTCATCAACAATTGTCAACAGAAGACAATTATCACAATCATTGAATCTGAACAAACCTGTTGCTCTCAAAGAACATGAAATTGAAAATGAAGTCAAAACAATTGCTGATCATAGCCAATGTACTAAAGAAGTTGAAATTTGGAAAGAAAAGTTTTTGACTTTGAACAATGAGTTAAATCTGTTTGTCACTTTGAACAATGATAATTTGAACTTTTTAAAGATGGAAATTATTCAACCTAAAGTGTTGATACTGTTGGAAAAGAGAGCATTACAAATAGTGAAAAATAACTTGAATAATTTGATTGGGTTGTTTTCAAATGACAAATACGTTGATTTCAGAAACATCATATTAAGTAAAATAACAGAAATTAACAAGTTGTTATATGACATAAACAAACACTTTGGAAATCAACACTATTTGATGAGAGAAATTGAAGCTTTGGTTTTGGGGAAGGGAATGGTTATTGGACAAATAGACATACTTTCAAAGATTATACACAGTGAGATACAACAAGAATTTATGATAAATGAAGAAATGTATTTGTCCAATTATTATACTAGTGTTTTCAGTTATTTTGGAGATATGGAGTATTTTATGGTAAATTCACTAGACCAAATGAAGGTCTTGCAGTTCAATGAGTACTTGAATAATAAGTTTAACGTGTTGAATGAGTTTCTTGTACATTTAAAGGAAAACAAACTTGATGAGTTCAATATAAATTTGAACATTCAACAAAATAGTATTATTGATGAATCAGTCATAATAAACGATAATTTTAACACAAACAAGGACAGTATCTCCGAATCAAATGACATGGATAAATCCGATATGATCATTGATTCAGATATGGACTTGATTGATGAAAACGATGATGTAGCCCAAGCTATAAACATCACTCCCGATATGATACCAGAAGAACTGTTACCAGCTAATGAAGAAAGTAAACCAGAAGGTAGAAGATTCAGGAAAATTTTAAATAGAGTTGCATCAACTATTTATACTCCTTCAACAGAAGACAAAGAGGCGGAGAGTGAGGTATTCAAGAAGAAGAGAATAACATCACTTTTGAATGATAACTTGGAATTGTGAGATTGCCAATCAGGTAGAATAACAGTCACGTGGAAGACCAGTCACGTGTAACATCAATCACGTGTGATATCGGATATAACAAAACTGTTCAATCTCACAAGGGGAAAAAAAATTTCCACTAGCAGCCAAAAAAAAAACATAGTAATAATACAAATTTGAAAATAACACCTTCAAAAAAAAAAAATATACCTATTCATGGATTGAAATCGACATAATCAGCATTCAAAATTGTATTGGGTATCGAATGAATAAGGTACCAATCGAACCAAAACACACAACTACATTTTCGCTAAACTTTAGGTAAACTTTAAATACATAATTTTTTTTCTAACTATCAAAAATATCAAATTAAACGTACTCTAAACATGTCTTTTTGGCCTTTTGGACAGAATTTAAATCATTTAAGTAACAACATAAATAAGATTCTAGATGAATATTTTAGTGTATTGCATACCATAGAATTGAAAGAAAACAAACACCAACAAGAAATAAACAATGGAATTAGCATAACCAAAAGTAATCTGTCAATTATAACGGAAAACGCTAACAATTCTACAAGCAGTAGTTTGTTGTATTCAGATATAGATAACGAGAACATAAATGGAGTATTGACGAGTAAATTTATAGATGATTTATTAGAAGAAGGGGAGTTGATCAATGAACTGAACAAAAAGAACAGCACTTTATTAGACTTTGTTTGTTTCGGATACTTCTTTGACAACGAGGATAATAAAACAACAAACATAGAATACCTTGTCAACATGTTGATACATTGTTGTGAAGTTATAGACAAACATAGTTTGAATATTATAGATGATTCACCAATCTTTAGCGATGATGATATCATTGAGACGTCAAATGTTCTGAGCAGATCAAGTAACTCAAGCCCTTTAAGTCTTAAACCTTCCAATAACATTACTCCTTTGTTAGCAGCATCTCAATCTTACCAAAGTAATAAAGTATCTTTCTTAAATTTTGATAATAAAGGAGTTAATTCGTTTTCTACAGATTATGAAACATGCATGAAAAAATGTGAAGTTATTAGTGAGATTTTTTATTTGAACATTTGGTTGATAACAGAATCATTGGTAAAGAATTCTATATTTTTGGCCAAATTTTGGTACTTGTTATCATTCAAGTCTTTTGGCTTTGAAGATTCTCCATTGGAGGCTATTTTTTTGAAGATAAATACAAATTTATTGATCAACAGACAAGACCAATTTTTGAATTTTATCAGATCGTTTTTGATTTATAAAAACAGCAAAAAAAGTTACACAAGCTATAACTTATACAATGAAAATAATGACAATGATGAAATAAATTACGATATGAACATAACATTAGATGAAATCCAATCTATATCAAAAACCAAAGGTTTGGTTGATGATATGCTGGATCACATAGAATTGTCTCAAATGAATGATTTCTTTTTAAAAATCATATCCACAGATAAGATAGATACACCAACAGGAATATTAGAATTAGTGTATGAACAAGAATTAATAAAAAAGCTATTGAAGTTTTTTGATAACGAAAAATATAATTCTACTATTCAAACATGTTCTTGCGATTTTTTTAAAGCTATTATAGCCATATCAGCCAATGCCCCTATCGACGATTTGACTATAGGGCCTAATGTGCTTACCAGAGAGTTTTGTAGTGATCCTGAGATTTTAGATGAATTATTAAGAATAATTTTGAATGAAGGTGGAAATGCTTTGGGCAACGTAGTTTCTATAGTAATTGAGCTAATAAGAAAGAACAACTCTGATTATGACCAGGTCAATTTACTTCAAACTACGTTGAAGACAAACCCACCTAATTCCAGAGATCCTATATACCTTGGTTATATGGTGAAAAAATTTGCGGATAATTTGGATTTGATATTTGAATTATTGAAAAACGATTATAATGATAGACTTAATGATGAAAAAATATATGACATTAATGAAAGTGAATTGAAAGATATTCAAGCAGGTAATACAAAAAACATCAGGATGAATTGTATTAATGAGTATATCAGGCCTTTAGGATTTCAAAACTTTAGAATAGTTGAGTTAATAGCGGAATTGCTTCATTGTTCTAATATGGGATTATTGAATAGCAAAAAAGCCGAATTTATATCTCTGAAGCGTGATAAAGTCAGATCCGAGTTGAAAGACCAAATAGAAGAAGCTTTAAATGATGAACTAAGAAGCATGGATGCAAACGAGGAAGACATAAGCAAAATATCCCCCTTGGTTGCTACAAGTGAGATGAATTTACCCTCAACTATAAATAACTCGGATTCACCAACGCTGATAAGACAAGTACCACAATCAGCACCTGAATCTTCTATATCGGTAAACAATGAAGAGGCTTCAGAAACTAATGATGAAATGAACAACAATAATGACAAAACGAATGTAGCTAACAATAATAATTTAGATATTAATTTTTATGATCTTGAAGAGCAAGAAATTTACAATATTGAAGAAATGGACGAATACTTTGATATTCCATACATATCAACAACACAAAACAGAAAGATTAGAGATAATTGTACCATAGGGGACAACTTTAAGATAAGACTATTTGATTTACAAATATTACCATACTTGATAAACATGTTTCTGAAGTATCCATGGAACAACTTTTGGCATAATGTGATATTTGATGTTTTACAACAAATTTTCAATGGAAGAATGGATTATGCATACAATTCATTTTTAGTATTTCAATTGTTTGAAAACAAAAAAATAGTTGAGTACAGTGACGTACCTGAAGAAGAAATAATGGACTTTAACATTTGTAAGGATTTGATCATCAATGGTTATGAATTAAGCAATCAATATTATTTCAAAAACAAAATATGTTTGGGATATATGGGACATTTGGTGTTGATAGCTGAAGAAATAGTCAAGTTTTCAAAGATCTACAAAGTTGATTTGATTTCTCCAGAAATACAAGTTGTATTGGATGACGTCAAATGGATATACTATGTTGAAGATGTTTTGATGGACACAAGATTAATGTTTTCCAAGATTTTAGGAGGAGATATTATTTCAACAAATGGGCAAGAAGAAGAGTTTTTGTTGCAAAAACAACAAGAAAAGAGACAACGAGAGCTTGAGGAGATGGGTATGTTGAAAAATGTTGAAGATGATAGTTTATTGCTACATTCAACCCAACACGAACTACAAGTAAAATTGAAATCTAAGTTGTTGGACAGAGATGTTGCTGAGATTGAAAAAGAGCTTGAAACTATGCAGTTGATGGCTATTGAAAGTAGTGAAGAAATTCAAGGTTTGGAAACTAACGAACTGTAAAATGAATTGAATTTGTTTTTGAATGTGAGTATAATTATATATATATATATATATCTATGTTTCAAACTACCAATAGATCTGTTGAATTAGTTAAATTTTAATAAAAGTTGTGGTATGTGTTGTGAACTATACAACTCAATCTGTTTGTAGCTTGCCATTGTACAGTCATACACACATTTTATGGGAAAATAGAACTTACAGTAAAGCTTCTTTAGTGTTCAACTGAGAATCTGTTGGAAAGATTTCATTTAGGAATGCTTTTTGATGTCAAGATCAACAGGGTTTCTTGGATAATAAAAAAGTATATTACAATTTGGATAATTCAAATAACTGAAAATTAGAGCATTATTCGAAAGGTTGCAATAATATTAGTTTACCTATTTTGACGTTTCTGGAAGAGGGAGTTTAATTTTGTTGCATTATCAACATAACTTGGACTTCTATTTTAAATGAGTTGACTGCCATCTGCTTTTCAAAATCACACAGACTTTACTTTATTTTGGTTTGAAAAGTTCATCAAATCGATTCTGTATTTTATTGTCATTAGTTATTTGAAGAAACCACTAAAATATGATAAATGTTCAAAAAAGGTGAAGTGAATATTCAAGAAACAGAACTCATGAAACATCCAACTTAAACTACTTAATCCCTTGAAGATGTTATCATAAGTTTTTATTTAGTATTTGCCACATACCTAACAAATCCACAGGTAAGTGAAGAAAAACTATATAAACAATCTTTTCTGTTTTTGATCTACTTATACAACCAGAACCAGCTTTCAATACATACATTACTTATTTCTAAACCAGCTATTTGTTATGTCTCTGTTACAAACTTTTTAGAAGAAATGCAAAAACAATCAAATCTATGAACTTAATAACAAACATAGCTAATATCTACAAAAAAAAAATAAATTTAATTAATCACAACTACATACTAAACAGATTCAATCGATTTACATTCGTTGCTACTGAGAATATGTAAATACATACTTATTTGTTTTTACCAAAAACAAAATTTAATGGGAATACATCTGTAATTTTCAAGTCAGGGATCAACACAACTGGATCCATTAAGACTTCTTTACCATTTTTCTCAACAGAATATACTTTTCCAAACTTAATACACAACTCATCAATTTGGGATTCATCTTGTTCTTTAGAAGTATCAAACTTTAAGTACTTGATACCCAAACCTTTAGTATCATCATGTTGCTCCTTAATAGCGTCTATAAATTGATTCATTTTCATTCTTTTACCGAAAATAGTTGATTTCAAATACAAAGTGTGGAATAATGGACAAATAACTAATAATACAAACAGCAACAAAAAAATACCATTCAGTTGAAGCTTGTCACTCAAGGAGTGGTAAAACCCACCTTTTATGTAATTGTACTGTGGGAAACCTCTATTGGAGTTCAAGTAGTAGTCGTAGTTCTTTCTAGCTTCGTGATTTAATAAAATATCTTTGGCTATGTTGATTCTTTGATACAATTTTAGGTATTTCTTATTTTTATCAGGATGATACTTTGCAGATAACTTTCTCACTTGTTTTATAATCTGTTTGTTACTGATACTTTTGTAATTTGAATTGATCTTATCAAGTTTTAAGAACTTGTAGATATCCATATCCTTTCCATACTTTCTTGTTAGCTCCATTTGAAATTGAAACATTTCAATTTCCTCTTTAGAGTACGCATAAGCTATTGAAGCCAAAAGGACAACAATTCCTATTCTTTTAGCTATACTGTTCATGTTTTCTTGGTGTTTCAATTGTAGTCTTGTTGCAAAGACGTTTAAACTCGCTGTTTTTTTCCACTGCGTGCGTTGTCACCAATAATACTCATTTTAACGGATATAAGTCCAACGACTCAACATATCAAATTATTACAAAAACCACTGAATTTATGTTGATTTCAGGCTTTCAATCATACTCTTAAATGACTTCCTTGCTTAATTACATAGCCAGTATTTCAATCTCAATCACTTATGTCGTCTTCAGTGTACAGTGAAATTACCCAATCGGGAAATATGATTGTCAATCAAAAGCAGAACTCCGCAATTTCACTGTTTCCCGTAATGTCCTACTCGTAGCGTCTTTTCTTCACCCATTCGATCACATAAGTATGACTTCAATTTCAAATAAGGGTAGAGTTTTTTAAAAATGGAATACTCCTAGAATAACCATTAACTAGAGATTCTTCGCTTGTATAAGTAACCAAATATACCTTTTTTTTAATAGAAAAACTTAATAGAGGTCTTAAACTTACAAGATGTCGTTTGCCTTTGATCAAAATGTGTTCATGAACGGGGACATCGAAACCCTTTTGAAAAACAAACTAAACTCTTCTCTTAATACAAATACCATCAATGACAACCATACGAAAGGTAAAGTTAAAGCCAGTAACAACAATGTTTTTGTAAAAAACATATCTTTCAACAATAAACCACCAGTTATTGATATCTTAGGTATCTCTTTATCTGATCACTCAACAAACATAAACAATGAAACTCAATTTATTACAAACTCGAGAAATAATTTAAGCAACAACAACAAGACTATCAAGACAATAATTAAGCTATTGATTGAAAATTTTTCTATTGAATTGAAGTCTAATATTGAAAGTAATCTTTTGCTAGTTTATGGGTATACAAACATAGACCCATTTATTTTGCCTGATTTTGTCTGCAATGAATCCTTCAACATTCCTATCAACTTAAAGTTTGATAACTGCAAATTAGAATCGATATTTGATATGAATTACCAAATTGATTCTATGCTGAAATTGAATTTTAAGGATGTTGATATTTCTTTTGAATTTGATTGCTCTATTCCATTATTATCAGACAACATCAAAAAGAGGCTGATTGATAATGTTGATTATATTTTCAAAGATGTTATTCCAAATGCTATAATGGACTTTTCAATTAAGTACATGACTGAAAAGCATCAACAAAAGCTCATAGCATCAAATAAAGAACCGGTAATAAATAACAATGTTTTGTTTGATGATTTTGAAGAACAATTTGCATCAAACTCAACTAATTTAAAACTTAATCATATAGCTCAAAAGAGATTCACTATGTCTTTAAGAAATCTTGAAGAAGAAGATTTTACCATTGAAAGGTCTAATTTGAATAAAATATTGAACAAGAGGGTATTGAGGTTGAATAAACTTGTTAAGAACTATAATACTGTTGATCTCAATGAGCCTTTCAAGTCTAATAATGTGTTGCCTTTGAATAAGAACACTTTACTTTCTGATGATTTAATAAATAATATTGCTGGTTTACAAGAAAATCTGAATTGTATGTCATTAAAGAGATTGGGAAAGATTCAACAATACAAAAGAAGAAAGATTAATTTGATTAACAAAAAAGAGAGTGATGATATAACAGCTGACATGAAAGAAGAACTACCTGAACTGCCACTTCCAATTAATAATAATGAAGCTATAATTGAAACAGATCAAACAGTTGAAAAACAAGCCCCTGAAATTAAACATAAAATAGAACAGCCTACTTTCACAAGACCATTCATGAATCATACCAATAGTTCTTTGATATTATCTCCATCTCCTATTAATGTATCTTTCAAAAACAATAACGGATTTATGATGAACAGAGTTATTACTCCACTGTTAAAAGATCAACCAAATATTAATGTCAAAAAGAATCACCCATTGGGCGATTATGAACCATTGATAAAGTTGAACTGGAGCGATAATGAGAAGAAAGAAAATACTTCAGTAACCGATAATGTGAACTCCAAGGTTGATGAAAATCTTGAAAACAAAGCATATTTGAAGTTTTTGGAGAAGACTCCTTTCAAAAAATGGTTCAATAAGGAACAAGATTATAACTTCAATTCCATAACTAGTGATTTGAGAAAGAATTCTTATAATATCCCACCTCCTCCATATACACATTAATCCGGACACGTGTATATTTTTTGTTATATTTCAAAACTTTTAAAATCCATATATATATATATTAAGCAGCAATAGTGCCACCTATATTACAAACTGTTGATTGATTAATAAGCTGAAATCAGATGATACAAGCATTTATTGTGTTCATCTCAAACAAAAAAAAAAAAAAACAAATCTTGAATACTATCATTAATGGTCTCAAACCACATATTTTCTCAAACTACTCAAACTCTTTTATTAGCCCACTCCTCTACAGTAAAGCTTTTGCTGGAAAAAGCATGTATGACTTCTAATTCTTCCTTCAACATTTTGTTGATTAATCTTGCTCTGGACAATTTGTTCATTCCTTTGAAAATATCAGATATTACTATGCACTCGAAATTCAACCCACATCCGTTACTGGTGTCTTCTATGATGGTTTGGTAGTAATCATTTTGTAATTGTTCCTTGATTTTTGCGTCTAGTTGGGCTGTAGTTATGGACATGTTGGGTGTATGGTTCTTGCAAAATAGTGGCTTTTAGTCATATATATGTATTAGTGATTTACAAGAGAGAGAGAAAAAACGCTGTATAGGCGATAAAATATCGTTACCAAAATCCGATTTTTGCTAGTAAAACACTTGGTAATATCACGTATAGAAGCCTTTTAACTACAAATTTTCTGAAAAAAAACATCTTGAATCTAACTTTCAAATTCATATAGTTTCATATAAAGTTTTAGTCTCAATGGCGTATACTTGGTATTTAGCTAGGATCACTATTTTAGGCAATTTTTGTTTCTTTCCTTTTTTGAAAACAATGATTTTCGGGTAACTCTTATTTAGGTAGGTTAAATCCGTCTGTTCTCCCCCTGTTATATGAGCTAGTAATTTTTCGCTGGAAAGAGTAACTTCATTACCATTAATGATACTATTTCTCAATGAGAGTATGGCCAATATAATATACTAAAACACCAATTTAACCTAAAATATGTCAGCTTTAACTAAAAAAAACGTCACCACTTTAATCACAGCTATTGAAAAAGTATATCCAAAGGCATATGCCGACAGTTCATGGGACAACACCGGTTTATTGATCAATTCATCATTAGGAACTACAAACAACTTATCAACAAAAATTACAACAAAATGTTTGTTGACCATAGATTTGACCAGTGATGTTTGTGATGAAGCCATTGAAAACAACGTTGATTTGGTTATTTCTTACCATCCTTTCATTTTCCCAAAGTGGAACAGCATTAATTCAACAACCCAACACAAATCAGCTATCAAATTGATTCAAGATGGAATTTCCGTTTATTCTCCTCATACAGCTGTAGATGCAGTAAAGAATGGTATGAATGATTACTTGATGTCATTGATATTTGAAACTCCAAACAGTATCCAATCCATCATCAAGAGCGGTGCCAGTGAAGACATCATTGAAGGTATGGGTAGATTCAGTACAAACAATAGCTCTCAAAATATGGAGGAAGTAGTTGGTAATATTAAAAAAGGATTGAACATCAAATTCCTACAAATTGCACTACCTGATGAGCTTAGATCTAAGGACTTAAAAGACATTAAAGTCTCTTCTGTTGCTGTTTGTGCTGGATCAGGGGGATCTGTTTTTGCAAAGTTGAAAGAAAACTGTGATTTAATATTAACTGGTGAAATGGATCACCATACTGTTTTAAAGTACAAGGAAATGGGCACTATAGTGATTGTAGTCAACCATTCAAATTCAGAAAGAGCTTATTTGAAACATGTTATGAAACCATTGCTTGAAGATGTCTTCAGTAAAACAGATGACATTGAAAAATGTGAGGTTTTAGTAAGTGAAAACGATCATGATCCTTTACAAACTATTTAATCACTGATTGTTAGTTCTTTGCTTCACGTGCTGATAATAACTTGTATACCATTAAAACGTGTAAACGTCAATTTTTTCATCAGCTCACGTGTATTTATATTTTTTTTCACTATATATATATATAGATTTCGTAACTCGAAAGAACAGTTTATAGACTATACCCAAGGTGTATAACCCTAGCAAAAGATCAAAATATAGGTTATAATCATGGCATTATCTAGATTATCAATTAAAATTTATCAACTATTCAGAATATCGTCTTTCTTGATATACCTATCTCTATCGGCAAGATTGATATTATTATCGTTATTTTTAAATCACAAATATTTCCACTTAGATATCAACAATGTCATATCAAAAACATACTTATCAATCAATATAGTTGAGTTACTAATATCTGTATTTGTATTCCACCTGAAAAATTTGAATGCTTTCAAAATTATAAGATTAATTATATCATCTTATACTTCAATGATGATCATTGCTGATGTGACTGATATAAAAGTATTTAAAAATTGGTACTATTACGCCATGCTGTTAAGTTATTGCATATGGCAAATGTATGATAATTTTAATAGCATATTCAAACAAAGAATACACAAGTCATTTATAAAGAAGTATTTCATCAGAAGCTTTATAATACCTGTTTATATTATATCACAATTGATCGTTGTTTGCCTGAATTACTTGTACTTGAGCAAATTAACTTTGCTGGGCGTAGATCAGTACTATTATTATTTAACTGGATCCATAGCTATTATTTACATTCCAGCCATAGTGTATATATCCAAAAAGACCATTTAATTAATATTCCATCAAATGCTTTATTAATATTTATTCGGATATAAGTCATCATCTTAACCTTCAAATTTCTTTTTTTCAATAAGTGAATTTTTGCTTAGTTCATTAATTAATTTCAAATGTTTTATTAAAATTGACAATTCCAATTGAAACTTTTACAATCACCAGAGCTGATTCAATTACCAAAAACTGTTTGTTGATAAAATGGGAAAGAGAACTCTTGAACGTGGGTCTAATGATCCTACAAAAAAACCGAAATTTAACTATTCAAAAGCACAAAACCATTTGGAACCAAACACTAAAGGAGTTTACATATCTTGTGATAGAGGAAAAGAAAGTCGAGCTAAATTGGAAATTATAGATCTATTGGAAGAAAAATATGAAGAACTATTAGAAAAAAAAATATTCAAACCTATAAACGAAGATGTCGAAGAAGATAAAGAACTGGATTTTGAAGAACAAATGAAGAAGGAACTGCTTGATTTAAAAAAAGCAAAAACAGATAAAAAAATCAATCCATTTGTTTTCATTGATCTACAAATGGAATGTTTACTATTCATAAAGTTTCACAGATCCATTGATCCAGTTGTTTTGGTACTGGAAATTTTGAAAGATGCATTTGAAAATGATATCAAAAGAACTAGATATTGCTCAAAGATAATTCCAATTACAGATTCATGTTCAGCAAGTGAAGAAAATTTAAATAAATTGATAGAAAATGTTTACAAGAAACAAAACTTACCAGCAGAAGCAACAGTGTTTTCTGTGGATATCACTAGAAGATTGTTCCAAGTTCTTGAAAGGGACCATATAATGAAAATTAGTACAGCCAAGTTGCGTGAACTCAATCCGAATATTACCATAAATTATAAATCATATGACAAGTTGTTGATTGTGCAATGTTTTAAGAGCAACATTGGTATAAGCATAGTTAGTGAACAGCAATGGAAAGACTATAAAAAATTCAATTTAAATCAAATATTTGAAACCAAAAAAAAGTAAATAAATCTATATATCAAACAACAAATTCATTGAACATTCTTTGTGGGATTTCTTTCAAAGCAACCCATTCGTCATCCCAATCAAATAATCCCATTTTTCCTCCTTTCCAATAAACAAATCCAGAAAGAGATGTATAACCAATGAAGTATATGAAATAGATAGGCCAGATATCTATTTCAAGCTCTTTATATTTATTTAAGAAGTTATAACTATTTATCAATCCAAAAATGGAGGTTTTAAGAACTTGTAATAGTTGCAATAATGACATTAAAGAAATTTGGTTTCCTGCAAAATAGGACATCATCACTATAGATGGAATCTCCTTAAAAGCTGCATATGACTCAAACGTAGCCTGCTCTTTAAGTTGGGCTACTTTCTTTTCCTTTTTATGTAGTGGTGAGAAATTTATGGATGTGGTTTTTCTTGTAGGTACCTCGTTTAAGTATGATCTAGGTGCTATGACCTTAGAATTTGTGGTTGGTAGTCTTTTTATCAAATTATCTGTCGTCATTTTCTCTCAAAATAATATGTTATATGAAGGGGCTGGTTACTTGGCTATAAGATAGTAGAATTGGTGTTGGTTTATATACATTGTTATTATTACTTCTAACTTAAAAAAACTGTAAACACTTATTGTAGCGTGAGTGCACATTTTTTAAAAAAATAAGACCTTTTTTCCCTCTCTCACTTTGTTCAAAGGGTGTTGTAATAGCTTATATCCGATAACAACAACTAATCGTTACAACAACGCATCTAAAAAGCTTTCATCAGCATTTAATGCTCTTAGCTTTCGAGGTGCTTTCTTAGAACCATCAAGGTTGTTAGCAATTGATGTTGGGATTTCAGGTATGTTCTTTAATCTGCTGTCTTTGACTGGTTCCTTTTTTTTCTTAACAGTTTCTACAGGCACAATCTTTTCTTTGAATAACTTCGATTTGAAGTCCGTATCTGTGATGTTTGATTTCCTATTCAACATTAAGCCATTCAACTGCTCGGTTGTCATCTTCATCAGATCATCTTCTGTGTATTCACCGTTACTTTTACTCAATCTCTCTTTATATTCATTTTCTATGAAGCTGTTCTGTAACTTCAATTGTCTTTTATATTCCTCATCATCAAGGTGTTTAGTTAGTTTTTTTTGTTGAATATACTCTTCTGTGTCTTCTTCAAACTCTTGTTCGTATCTTTTACTGTTGTCATTAGCTGTTTTTTTGACAAATTTGTTATCTACGTCAGAATCTTCACTTTCTTCATCATCTGAAAATGCTGTGTCTTTACTTATGCCATGTTTCTTTTTGTAAATGTAGTTCTTCTTGTTATTAAACCTTTGATTCTGTTTAAACTTTTGTCTATTACTGGCTTTAGTATCCATCTTGGTTCGCTGCTTCCGGAGTTAACCATCCGTATTTTACTACAGTAGCGTGCCTCTATAGCCCTTTTCTGAAGCCCCTTCCGGTAACCTCTGTATAACGCTACATAACCCCTTTTTTTTGTTTCGGAATTAAGAAATATACACGGGGAAAAAAAAAATTTTTTATGGCCCAAATAGGAAATGTGTCAAACTTCAATATTCAATCTTAATACCGCCTTACGTTGATACTGGGTACTTCACTCCTACTATTATTTTTTTTTTTAAATTTTTTTTATGGCTGTTTTTAAGGATCGTAATAGTATTAACTAATAGTAAAGACCATACCAAGAATAAACACAAAATGTCCACAGTTCCTGAACAACTACAACCAATCTTTGAGCAATTAGATAAAAACACCGATTCAAACATTGCCAAATTAGCCAAGGCTATCTCCTTCAAGGCAGTTTCTGCAGATGAATCTTTAAGACAAGAATGTTTCAAAAAGGCTGATTACATTCAATCTTTATTAGAAGAATTAAACTGTACCGATATTCAACAATTTGATTTAGGTGAAGAAAAGCCAGGTTTGCCATTACCACCTGTAATTTTAGCAAGATTAGGTACTTCTCCAACCAAGAAGACTGTTGTTGTCTATGCACACATGGATGTTCAACCAGCTTCCATTGAAGACGGTTGGAATACCGAACCATTTGTTTTGCACCATGATAAAGAAAATGGTCTTTTGATTGGTAGAGGTTCTACTGATGACACAGGTCCTTTATTAGCCTGGTTGAACATGATTGAAGCCCATCAACAACTAAACAAGGAATTACCTGTTAATTTGATCTTCTGTTTCGAATCCATGGAAGAATCTGGTTCTATTGGTTTAGAAAACTTGATCAAGGAACAAGCCGTAGTTTCTGGTTACTTCTACAAGACCTGTTCTAAAATTGATGCTGTTGCCATTTCTGATAACTATTGGTTAGGTACTACCACTCCAGCTTTAACTTATGGTTTAAGAGGATGTAACTACTACCAAATCAAAGTTAACGGTCCAAAGGCTGATTTACACTCTGGTGTTTTTGGTGGTTGTATTGCTGAACCAATGATTGATTTAGTTCAATTATTATCTACTTTAGTATCTTCTCAAGGAGAAATTTTAATTCCTGGTGTTAAGGAAATGGTTGCTCCTGTCACTGAAGAAGAAAAAGATATCTACAAGTCTATCAAATACTCAATTGAAGAATTCAATGAATCATCCAACTCTGAAACCTGTTTGTTTGACAACAAGGAAGACATTTTAATGCACAGATGGAGAATGCCTTCTTTATCCGTTCACGGTATTGAAAATGCCTTTTCTGGTCCTGGTGCCAAGACTGTTATCCCAGCTACTTGTACCGGTAAGTTCTCCATCAGAACTGTTCCTCATATTGACTCTGCCAAATTGGATGCTATAGTTATTGACCACGTTAACAAGGAATTTGCCAAACTAAACTCTAAGAACACTATGACTTGTGAATTGATTCACGATGGTGCTTACTGGTACAGTGATCCATTCAATGATTCTTTCACTGCTGCTTCTAAGGCTACTGAATTAGTTTGGGGTCAAAAACCAGACTTAACCAGAGAAGGTGGTTCTATCCCAATAACCTTGACTTTTGAAGAACAATTGAAGTCTTCTGTTGTTTTGATTCCATGTGGTAGAGGTAACGATGGTGCTCACAGTATCAATGAAAAAATTGACTTAGAAAACTATGTCAAGGGTGGTAAGTTGTTAGGTTCTTACTTATACTACTTAGCCGAATAAGCACTTAATATAATATATATATAAGGTTTTCATTTTGGAAAAAAAAAAAAGAACAAAATGAAAACTCATGATTAATCTATAATTATTGGTTCACTTGATTAAAGCAGCTGCTTTATACGTTGCTTTTATTCGCATTTTATTACAACTATAATGAGTGATATTACTACTAGAATAGTCGTTCTAATAGTAGCTTTACCCATACGCTTGTTTTTTTCGTGCGTACATGTGTTTATTTATTTCAAATTTTTTTTTTTTCTACTAATTTAAAATAAGACTCAATAATAATGATCCAAAAGAAACCAAAGACATAAAGGTAACAAGTATTAAGACTATGGCAGGTAATAAGACAGCAGTTATTGACTTCAATAAACATGCTTTTGAAGACAATGTTGATATTTTTGGAAACGGACTTGAAGGTAGCAAAAAGAATAACGATGTATCTAATTCAAGAGTATACAAGGATTTCAAGAACTTACTTATTGAACAAACCATTAACAACGAAGACTTAAACGAAGGCACAGATGATTTTGATTCTTGGATTCCTTTTATCAATGATTTTATTGAAGAGGACAAATTGGAACAAGCTGTGAAATCTTTAGAGCTTGATTCTGAAAATTTTTTAGAAGAAAATGACATACTTTCAAAGAATCCCGTTTTTTTCAAAAGAATAAACCAATGTTTTGATAAATTATACAACCTTCAAGACGATATAGACAGTCTGCATTTGACTGAAAACTTACAAAACCTAGATGGGTATTTGAATAATGAGATCAACAACTTGTTGATCATAAAAGAGAAAAATCATAAATTGAGCATGAACGATAATAAACTAAAGGCTTGTAGCACCTATATTGAAAACTTATTGAGCATACTAGAGTTATTCAACAATTGTAATGAGCTTATAAACAATTCAAAGAATTTTATTGCTGCTTTGAATACATTAAAGACTTTGGAAATATTTCTAAACAAATCTGTTGCTACCACTAATAAATTTGATTTCATGAAGTTATTCAAAGACAGAATCATCTTCATCAAAGAAAAAATCAAAACCGAAATATTTTTGCAACTTAAAGAATCTTTGAATCCCAAACTTGATAAAAAGTTTGAAAAATACGGTACAATGTATCAAGATTTATACTACAATGGATACTTACAAAATTGGAAAACTTTTTTATCCAAAAATATGGTATTTAAAAAGATGAATATGACTCAAGATGCAATGAATTTAAAGTTTAATTCTGATATGGAAAAGTTAATGAGAGTGAATTTCACCAATAATCCACATTACGAAAATATCGAATTAGAGTTTTTATCTTTGGATAAGTGGTATAACTTAATCCCATTCTTTGATGCTCTTCAAGTGTTTAAATTGTTTGATGAGTACGATACCAGCAATACTCCTACAGAAACAGAGCAAATTCTAGGTGGAACAACAGAATTGGAACAATTGTTATTGGAATGCCAAAAAATTTTTAAGGCCTTTAAACAAGAATTGATCAAACCACTAGTCCTGGAAGATAATATAAACAATGAAACAACAAAAAAAAATATTAATAGAAATACACTGAACAAAACATCAACCTTCAAAAGTCTTAGCGATTTTACTGTATACATTCACAAATTAATTGGGTTAATAAGATTTGAAACTTTCATAGATGCAAAAACAGACAACGTATTCAAAGACTCTTTGAACATATATGGATTTTGGAAACAATTTTTGGGAACTTTTGTTGATGAAGTATTTATATTCTTAGCAAATAACGAGTCGAACAATTCTGATTTTTACACACAAATGAATGATAATTTGGCTATTTTGATTATTGCATTCAAAGAAAACAATTTATACTATAACGATTTATTGGACTTGCAACTTGAGAATTTCAAATTGTATACCCTAAAAGAGTTTAGTACCTTTGATGTATCCTTCAGAAATTTATTAAATGACGATGATTTTATGCCTTTGAACTTGGACGAAAAGAAATTGTTTAATAAAATTCTGAAGTTGTGTTGGTTTAAGGATGAAGATTTGAAATCATTTGAACAAAAGAATCTTCTTAAAAATGGGACAGTTACACAAGGCAATGATCCAGATTTTTTGGTATGTTTGCCGTTCTCTCCTTTATACCCAATGACATGTTCATTATTAAGAAAAATAGAGTCCAATATGGTAAAGTTCATAGATTTCTATAACTTTGAAAATTTAAATTTGGATTTCAAAAAACAAGTTGTTCAAGGAATAGATAAAATATTTTTGGATTCTGTTACTAAGAACTTTGAACAAAGGTTGAGTACAACAAGTAGAGAAGCCTTATCTCAAATCTACATCAACTTGGAGTATTTCCATTTGGCCACAGAAGAAATGTCCACCAAGTTAGTAAAGACTTTGAGATTGAATAAAAACTTCAAGTTAAAGTCTTGTGATACTATGAATGATTTGAGAGATTCCATAGAAAACAAATTGATCAATTTGATTGATTCAAAGGTTCAAGATTTGATCGAAATGATTGAGATAGATTGGACCATAGACAAGGTTGCCGATGAACCTAACTTGATTATATCCGATATTGCTCAATTCTTGGAGATGATGTTCACTTCAACGCTTATCAATCTGCCTTCACAAATAAGAACTTTGTTGATTTTCAGAGAATTTGATATTATTACTGATAGATTTTTGAAAATTTTCATTCATGATACACCAGGAAGAATAACTCCACAAGCTGTATTGAACTTTGAAACTGACATTAAGTGCTTGCAATCTGTTGTAGAATCATTATTCAATGGAGTCATCTTCAAAGTTGATGATTTATCATCCAAGGAGTCGTTAAAATCTACATTTGACGAAATCAATCAATACATAAAACTGATAAAGACAGGTACAATTGATGAAAACTTCAATAATACAAGAATGAAGATATATCCAAGAATACAGCCGGAATTGGCTATTAAGCTAATGAAAAAGTTGTCCACATACCAAAATATGTTGAGGGAAAAAGAAGATGAAAGAGTAAGACAGCTGGAAATTGAAAAAGAATTGACAAGTGGTGATAAAAAAGACAGTTTATCTCTATATGCAACTCAAAGTAGAAAGTTGTTTGGTTTGGGTAAGAAGAAAGAAGACAGCAGTAGATCAGGTGACGACTCAAGATCTCTATTTTCCTCCAAGAATAAGAAGAAATTGGCCAATGTATTTCAAAGGAAAGGTTTGTGAGTAGAGACTGCTCTTTGATTCTCTTAACAATCTGCTTTCGGATATAAGAATGACAATCGTTGTATTTCCTTCAAAAAAAATATAAAAAACGTGACGTGCTAGTTCAGCCTGTTTATTTCCATTTTTTCTCACCCATGTATTTGTTAGGGCCTAATAAATTGTTTAAAGTATTTTAAATATTAACTATATTGAAGTAGTAATATGAGTAATAAGCAAGAGTAGGTATAACCCAAACGACCGAATACACATTAATACATACCATAAATTGTAACTTTATAAAGAGTATATATGAAAGTAAAACATAACAACTAGATATATGTTTAAAGACATCAGAATAAAGAAAAACCAATCTTCAGCAGATAAAGCTGTACTTAACACATCGCTCAGTGCGACAAGTGTTCAATCACAAAATAATTTGAATTTCTTTCATAACTCAACAAAGAGAAAATCAATAGATTCCGAAGCTTCATTTGAGTCTTTAAGAGATAATCTGCAGATAATAAAAGGTACTGTAACACATGAATGGGGGCCTTCTTCTAGCAAGAAGAAAAACCATACTATAATAAAGTTAAATAATACCGATGGTACACCATTAGCATCACCTATAAAGATGTCATCTGTTAATAGTAATGAAAACTTAGATTTGGATACTCTATTTGAAGATAAGAAGCCTGTAATACAAGATTATAAATCCACAAGCGGGAGTTTTAAAAGCATTAACAGTCATGATAAATTTGAAATAGAGCAAAAGAGAAAACACAACAGAGCTGCAAGGATTCTATCAAATGAACAATTTTTGAATTTTCAAGTAGATTCTCTTGAAGATGAAAAGATGATTGAAAAAATAAATAACGGTAATTTATTTCAAAGTCCAATAAAAAAAGGAACTATTTTCAAAAAGAACAATCTTACTGTTGTTTCAAAAGACAGCAGTTCTCAACTGAAGAATTTGGCTGAAACAAGCGATGAAGATGATGACAAGTTATTTATAAGAAAGCAAAACAACAACTCTATGAAGAATTCTGATGAAAATGTAAAAAAAGGCGATCTTACGTTTGCACTAAACAAGCCTCAATTTTTAAATCCACCTAGCTTGAATAGAGAATTCAGTTCTAACAGTGCAAAAAACAACAGAGAAAGATCAGTATCTACGACAAACAGTGTGACTTCAGAAACAAGTGATATATCAGAGTCATCTCAATTTTCATTCCAGTTTAAAGGCAGAAATGCATCAGTAAAGTATTATGCCAAAAATAAAAATCCGGATGGTAATGAAATGAATTACTTTGACGATATGATAGATGAAGATTTTGATTTAAACAACGGATTGACTGATGATTATGATGACGAATATATGACTAAAAATGAAAACTACGACATTAGTGAAAATAATGATAGCCAGCCTCATGACGATGATGAAGATGAACACACTTTTGGCATGGGGTATTCTACAATTGCACATATTAGTGAACACAGCAGTGATGAGGAACTTGAAACGAACGAACAAGATGATGAATTTAATATGTTTAATAGCGGATTTTCTAATATTGCAAACATTTCTGAAGAAGAGGATGATACCATAGACGATGCTTTTGTGATCAAAAATAATGGTACTGTTAAACCAAAACCGACGCTACATGAATTGGAAACCAATTACGAAGAACAAATTGAAGAAGATTCGGGTTTGACCCCTACCGTTGACACTGTAAATAATAACATTAAGAAGTTTCATGATTTATTTGAAATCTCAGATGAAGATGATGCTGATGATGTTGATGAAACCCCTAAAATTGTAAAAATAAAAAGTAATGAAACTTCAAAACCTATTAATAAGGTAACCAATTATAATGACTTGTTCAGCTTGAGTGAACCAGACGACGAGGATGATGAATACAAAAACATAAATGATATAAGCTCGCCAATTGCAACTAAAAAGTACATGTTTAATTCAAATTTAGATGATTACGTTAATGAAGAAACTTTAGGTGAGTTAGTTCAGGAGATGAATGAATTGATTCCTGAAGAAGAGAAAAATACCTTTTTAAATTCCTCAAAAAGTATACTATCAAAAGATACACTATTATCAGCCCCAACGATTACAAAAGAAACAACAGCTAGTAAATTAACTTCACCACTGTATAAAAACTTACTAGCAAAATCACCCAAACTGTCTCAGAAGAAAAATTACGGATATGCGCAGTTCTATGGAATGAATAGCATTGCTGGAATTTATGATGATCCATTGACCGTTTCGCCTTTAGTTCAGTCTCCAAATGCTAACTTAGTCAACTTACCACCAAGAAATATATTGAAATATCACGATCTCAATACTGACCTGGACTCATCCATTCCAAAACGAATGGGGGATTTGTTTTTCATTGAAGAAGAAGACGAAGATGCTGTAAAAGATGAAAGTAGTCACTCAAGAACTATAGATACTGCTCTATTAGGAAACGATGATTCTGCTATTGATGACGACTTGATACTGGATGAAATCAATGAGATCCCTGAAGATTACGATGAAGAAGAATATCTGGAAAACACAAGATTCACCAAAAACATCCATAGTTTGATCAACAAAAAGTCAAATGCATCATTAACAAGCTTTACCTTATCTGAAAACGAAGAGGAAGCCATGGAAACGGATGGAAATAACATCAATAGCGATAAATTAGCTGTCCCTAAGAGGCTATTTGGCAACAAGCAAAAAACAAAGTACCACAAGTTTTTCCACAAAGCAAATGGATTAGTAGCCAGAAACGACAAACCAATGAGCAACAAAGTCAGCATTAAAAACAAAACAATCACATTCTTCAAAAAACAACCTCAAAAAAAACCTGAACCCATTGGAAATACCATTGACGTAGACTTAAGTCCTATACAGGAAAAGAGAGTATCCATTGAGGAATTATGATATATATTACCCGGAATATACATAAAATATTTTTTACCTGTTTAGGAAACATCTTTTATTTAAACTCCGCCACCAAAAAAACGCAAATCAAAACATTCCTGTGCCAAATATAGCGTTTAAGTGTTATTATTTCGTTGAGGGGAAAAAAAATTTTAAATCAGCTATAAGGGAGGAATCAAGAAAAAAAAACATAGCTAAGCAGTTGATAAGACCAAACAGAATACTAATTATTAGGTTGATTACAGTGGATAAGACCAAAAACAACACCAATTATTAGACGAAATACACTTTAAAATGTCCGATGCAGATGATAATCAATACAACTACGACTACGATCTTCTTTACAAACTAGTTCTTATTGGGGATTCAGGGGTCGGAAAATCGAATTTATTATCTAGATACTCAAACAATGATTTCCAAATCAATTCTAAGTCCACTATAGGTGTTGAGTTTGCCACAAAGGCGGTCAAAGTTGATGGGAAGATCATAAAAGCACAAATATGGGACACAGCCGGGCAAGAAAGATATAGAGCAATTACAAAGGCTTACTACAGAGGTGCTGTTGGAGCTTTAATTGTATATGACATTACCAATACCAAAACCTATGAAAACTGTTCAGATTGGTTGAATATTTTGAGTACTAACTTGGAAAACAACGATATTGTTATTGGATTAATTGGGAATAAAAAAGATTTGCAACATCAAAGATCCGTTCCTATTGAAGAAGCTCAAGAGTTTGCTAGAAATAATCAATTGTTGTTTACAGAGACTTCTGCTTTGTCTAATGAAAACGTTGAAAAGGCATTTACTCAATTGATTACTACTATTTATGAAAACAGTAAACATCAAACTGGTATTGAAACTTTAACCAAAAATAACAACGGTTCCATTGATGCTGGAAACACTGTATCATTGACCAAGAATAATAAGGAAAAGAAATCAAGCTCATCAGGGGAATGTTGTTAGGCATATATATATACACTACGTTAGTTAATTGTACGTTTCACGTGTTGTCGTCTTATGGGCGGAGTTTAAAAGCATTCTATTTTTTTGTTTTTTTGCCTGGGCGTATTAAAAACTGTGTATAAAGAAGGGTTTAGAATATATGCTGATTATGACCCTTATCTAAAGCAGCAGATAAGGAGTCCCACAAATAAACACAAAAGTAACATGACATTGCACTGTAGAATCACTAATACTTCAACTGATCCTACTAATTCATTCACGGTGTATCATGTATCGGTGTATCAACAAACCAATAACAACGATTATCTGCTGAATAAGAATGTAATTAAAAAGAGGTATTCGGACTTTGTAGATTTAAAAGAGCAGCTTGAAGCTAGGTTTAAGTGCAGTATTCCATACATATTCCCTGAACGTAATGATAACTTTGATAGTTCAAATGTCAAAAAAGATAATTTTCTTTCTTTCAAGTACATAAAGAATATCATTCCTCAAGACTCTTTAAATGTCGACGTTGTCAGATACAGAAGAAAACAACTAGAATTGTTTTTGAATGATTTGTTGAGTGATCAATATGACGACAAATGGAGAAAATGCATTGTCACAAGAATCTTCTTTAATCATTGTTATGACAATATCAAGATTGAAGAAGACAGTATTATTAATGATATGTTTGATGATAGTACTAAGCTATCTGAAATATACAACGATAAAAAGCACCCTGCAAAGCATAATAACAAAGACTGGTGGGAGTTATACAGACGAATTGATGATATTTTGAAAAAAATGGATAATTCAGATGAAAACAAAGAACATAACTTGAAAGAACTCATTAATGTACGATTACTACTCCAAAGATTGGAATCTGGTATTATGGATACAGATAGCATATTAGACAGAAAAAAACGAGAAAAAGAATTCAAGAACTTGAAATTTAGAGTATCTGAAAAATCAAATGCTTTAACCAAACACAGTACTTCAAGTGATGAAGAGGATGATGTGAAAAAAAGCTTGTTATTCAAGCAAGTCAACCCTGAGCCCTTGAAGAAATACGACATAATAAAACCAACTCCTGGTAGAAAACTAGGGTCTAGAAAACAAGTTCTTCAACAGCAAAAAAATGATTTAAAGAGTCAAGAAAATAACCTAGAAATGTTGAGAGAAACAGTTATCAAACAGAAAATGATTAGTCTTGCTATCAACGACGAGTTGCTAGCTCAAAATGAATTAATAGACTCAATAGATGATGATGTTAATAGAAGCAGTGCTAAGATCCAAAAGGCTCATGACAGAACAGAAAGATATAACAACAGTTGAGTATATATAGTCATATTATAAACTTGTAATTGTATACTGAACATTAGTTCTACAGTCAATATATAGAGTTCAACATCGATGCTCTTATATCCGACTTAATATTCGGGTAAAAATCATCTTTTCTTTTTTCTTTTTTCTTTTTTTTCGAACTACCGTTTTGAACCAAATTTTCTGCTAGAATAATTCAGAATAGTATGGTAATCAGATGAGCATAAGAGATTAACAAACCCATACACTAATTAAGCATTCCTTAATATATATATTTGTAGAGATACAATGTTTACGCCACCTTCTGATCCGGTCAATAAAACAGCCAATTTGAAAGTATCGCAGTTATGTGAACTATGCCATTCCAGAAAGGCAATTTTAAAAAGACCTAAAAATTTGATGAAGATCTGCAAAGAATGTTTTTATAAAGTATTTGAAACAGAAATCCACAATACCATTGTAAACAACAATCTATTTTATCCAGGTGAAAATGTAGCTGTTGGTGCTTCTGGTGGTAAAGACTCGACAGTTTTGGCATATGTTTTGAAAAAATTGAATGAAGAGTACAATTACGGTATAAATATTACTTTATTGTCTATTGATGAAGGTATTGTTGGCTATAGAGATGATTCCTTAGCAACAGTAAAAAGAAATCAACTTCAATACGACTTGCCATTGGAAATTATTTCTTACAGAGAACTTTACAACTGGACAATGGACGAGATTGTTGCTTGTGCTGGTGTTAGATCATCATGTACTTACTGTGGTGTTTTCCGTAGACAAGCTTTGGACAGAGGTGCTATGAAACTAGGAATCAAGCATGTTGTCACTGGCCACAATGCAGATGATATGGCCGAAACTGTATTGATGAACATTTTAAGAGGGGATGTTAACAGATTGGAAAAGTCCACTTCCATCATGACTTCATCCGAAGGTTCTCCTGTGAAAAGATCTAAGCCATTCAAATATTCATATCAAAAAGAAATTGTTCTTTATGCTCATTACAAAAAATTGGATTATTTCTCCACAGAATGTACTTATGCACCAGAAGCCTTCAGAGGTACTGCTAGAGAATACATGAAATCATTGGAAAGTATAAGACCAAGTTGTATTATAGATATTATCCACTCAGGTGAAAACTTAGTATTGAAACCTAAAAAACAAAAAAAAATAACCCAAAAGTTCAAGAATGTTAGCAATAAGAGTGGTCCTTCAGAAATTGAAGTTCAAAGAAATGGTACTGTGTCTTTATTCAAGGATGGAAATAGATGTGAAAGATGTGGATACCTTTCAAGTAACAAAGTATGTAAAGCATGTATTCTATTAGAAGGATTAGAAAAGAACAGACCTCAAATTCAATTAGATTCAGATATCTCAACTGACGGTAAAGCCAAGGTCATGAGAGAACTGGAGAAGTTGTCATTTTAGTTATAAGTATATATTAATATGTAATGTCGGATATAAGAACCATTTGTTTTTTTAAAAACTTTGACATTTGTTCAGTATACTTTTTTATTGCTACTACACGTGAATGTGAATTCATGGTTGGCAAAAGGGGGAAGAGAAGTAACTCATATTGACCCACTGATCATTATAAAAGAACAGCTAGAAAACCAGTAGAGATATATATAACCTGATAAAACTGAACCAATCATAATGAGCAAAAATTTTATCCCAACTGTTCATAAAGGAAAAGCACATGATTCCGACATTTTCAATGTTCAATGTTCGAAATTTGCCACAATCACCACTTCAAGTGATGGATACTTAAAAGTATGGAAGAATTACCTAAATGAAGGAGATTTACCAGAAGATAATGTCCAATCAAAGTTTTTATCTAAAGCAGGACTTCATCACACAAGTTTTTTAGAGTTTACAGACTCAGAGACTAGAAAAAATACTTTGTTCATAGGTTCAATAAGTTTTGCTGGAGAGTTGTTCATAGAGAAATATGATATAGAAAAGAATGAATTTGAAAAGTATTCTATTGATAACAATTTGCATTTGAAAGAATTATTAAATTTTGTTCCAAAAGATGAGGAAGAAAACGATACTACAAATAGTTTTAATAACGTTATTTTAAAGAATTCCTTCTACTTGATAAAGTTTTTGCCTAAAAACCTAAACAACAAAATTCCTGTAGATAAGTTAATACTAACCACTGTTGATTCAAAGGTGATTGTTTTAGATCTTGATTACAAACCTAACACATGCACATTTGATGTTACAAAAGTCCAAAGTCTTCAAATAACAGAAAAAAGTTTGGGATTTAAAACTTTGCAAACCAACGAAACTCCTTTCATAACATGTTTGGATGCATCCAATAAGCTTTCTAATGTGCTGACTTTAGGGTTCAATACAAGTAATGTTTTGATTTTAAATCTATTCACATTGACCCAACTTTTCAATATTTCTCTAATATCAAAACCTATCAGATGTATCAAAATATCAAACAATGCAACTTTACTCGCTATAAGTCATGACCTTGGAATTAATGGATGTGTTTCTTTGTACGACATAGAAACAGGTGATTACATTGGTGATTACACCAATAACTCACATTCTTCTAATACCAATAACTCTGAAAATAACTCTTCAAACACCACAACTCATATGTCCACTTGTTTGGCTATCGATTTCAATCAAACTGACGAATACATAGTCACTGCGGGTTTGGATGGAGTTGTTAGTGTTTGGGAAACCATCACCAGAGAAAGAATAGGTAGAATCAAAGTTTCATGTAATGACATAGAGAAAAATCAAGATATTTTGGATAAAGACCCTGTAACTCTTGAATCTTTGTCAACCCCTGGTATTCTAGATGTTAAGTATATTCATAAGAATGTTAGAGGTGGTTTAGGTGGTGCCAAAAACGAAGGTCTTGTCGTTGTTGCTTTGGATAGAGGTATAAGATGGTTCAGAGAAGCTGGTGGTATTTAAACTTGCTATTTTTTGTTTATTGAATAAATCTGTTTAAATTGTTATTATATATAAAAGTATTGTAGTATACATAAATACACTTTAAGTTAAGATTAATCCAAATTTGTATTTTTTTTTATTATTATTTTTTTTTTTTTTAATTTTTTAATTAATATCAACGTAGTTGTTAATATTGCTTGTTGTTTTTTTTTCAGTAGCGTAGTATCGCGAAGTTACTACACATTACTCTGTAGATGAAAGTACTGCTGACAATCTTAATAACCTCAACTATCAATCAATATTTCCTCCAATACGCTCTTTGGAAACCCAATTTATAAGAAATGAAAGTCAACTATGAACAAAGTTTAAAGTATATTTTTTTTTTGTTTTTTTTTTTTTATTTTTTTTTTTTTAATATTTTTTCTTGGTCCAGCAATAGCTTACTTAGGATACGTTAATAGACTCAATCATCTTTGTTATAAGTGTCCCAATTAAGAGTACCTTGTTCGAAATCATGAATCCTCTAACAGATCCTACTAGTGCTGTTTTAGTTTAGATTTAAATTTTTTTTTAATTTTTTTTTTTTTTTTTTGGGTTTTGCTTGACATAATCAAAGTCCATATTTCTTATAATTCTTGTCCACAAAGCATATAGATATCAATTGATAGTGTTTAGTTAATTAAAGAAAGTCGTCACGTACTTCCTATAGTGATTGATTTTATTAGCAAAAAATTGAGGTTTGAAAAAAACTCCCCTCATTTTTTTGTCAAATCAATACTGGTAGTTATAAAAACCTGGAGAGGAAGTAGCATAGGATTGCTGTTGCATGTATTGTTGAGCGTAGTATTGCTGTTGCATGTTTTGGTAGTTAGCATGGTTGCCCATGTTGTTTTGATTGTTGTAATAATTACTAACAGCAGATGGAGAAGCCATTTGTTGATAGTCATTATATTGAGGTTGATTATAGAAACTATAGTTGTAACCTTGGTTGTTGGAGTTGTTGAAATAATCTACTGGAGAACTTGCCATGTTGCCGTAGTTTGGCATAGATGGATAATTGTTCATAGCATTTTGAGCTTGAGTGGTCAAGTTAACTACAATGTCTTCAAAAATGTCATCATATAAGTCATAAGTAGAAGCATATGAAGGATCATTTAAGTTGTAGTCTAATTTCTTTAAAAAGTCAATTTCCAACTTGTTGATGGTTTTCAAATCAATGCCTGAAGCAGTGCTCCAAGTCTTGTTTGCAAACATCTTGTCGTCATTGAACTTGTTACCTAATATTAAACTGGTAATGACATGTTGATAAATCATATCAAAGTCAAAGTCCATGTTTTGCTTTTTATTTTCATCCTTATGAATGTAAGAATGTAAATAGTTCAAAGCAATGTAGACAGTACTTCTTGGTAGTCTTGTGGCATTTAAAACGTATTCAATACCTTTTTTGTAAACTTGAGAAGATACGCCGCTGATTTCATCTGAATCATTAAGAATCTTACCACAAGTGATTAAAGAATGTTCGACTACAAAGTGAGTCATATGATTAATATCATAATCTAAAACTTCACAAACACCACCAACAACTTTTGGTTGTTCGCCTAAACTCATAGAAGTGGATCTGGTGTGGTTAACATTCAAGCCAGGAGGATAACTTGAAGGAATTTGGGAATTGTTGAACAAATTGTATTGTTGTTGCAAAGAAGCGTTAAAGCCATTATTCATTGAAGAATTGGCATAGTAAAACCCGTTCGGAGCAAACATATTAATTGTAATTTGAATGATTCAAAGAAGGGATTAATAAAATTTTTTATTTTTTATTTGTTTTCAATAAGTAAAAAGATTATAAAAATTAAGATAACTTGTGATTAACTTAATGCTTGTTTTATAATGATTTTCTAAGTATTAAATGTTTCTGTTTGAAAAATATAATATTTATATTACTTTTACTGTGCTATATTAAAAAAAAAGGTTCTAATATGAAGATAAGGTTGAGTATTTTATGAGACAACAAATATGAAATATTGTTGATATGATTCTGATAAAATAAACAGTCAAGTCTTGGTTATAGAATGAACGATTCTGTTAATAATAGATATAGTGTAATAAAAATGTTATTTAAATATTCAATTTTTTTTTTTTTTTTGTAAATTTTCAATTGTAAAAAACGAAAAAAAAAAAAAAGAAAGAATTCAGAAACAAAACAAGGGTGTGAGTTTGTTAGATGTTAAACTATAATATAAGGAAAATTATATTAATATAATCCTTGGTTTTAATCCATTTTCTATATAATTATATAAAATTTTAAAATTCGAAATTTAATGTTTTTTAAATATTCCCATATGGGAGAGAAAAAAAAGGCTCCCATATGAGTCTATTCCCATAGCGAATATTGAAAAATTTTATATTCTACGTAGAGCACACCAAAAAAACAACAACAAGGCGTAGAACGAGCACGGGGACTTAGGTAATACAGCACGTTATGGCCGTTGGGGACGAAAAAAGCAAAAGGACGCATGCCTTATGTGCGTTAAGAATGATGGATTGGATTTCAAATTTCCTATTTAGGAAATTTGAAATATGGGTGTTCTTTTTTTTTGGGATTTTGACGTTGAACGTACTCGAACCACTCATGTATCCGAAATAGGAAAGAGAAGGAATACTCAAAAAAAAGAGGAGAAACAAAAAAAAAAGAAACATTTTGGTAAACACTTGGTAGCGTTTTAGTTTTGCAGCTAAAATACAAATCGTTATTTTTCATTACGTATCAAGTGCTCAGCAAGCGATCAGCTGTTTCGTAGAATTATTCCCGATACAGTGGAATAGTTTTTCCGGTGACTTTTTTTTGAATATTATTGATACGACGTAGCTTGATTAAGCAACTAAGATTTGGTGGGGTTTTTTCTCAGTATATGCAATATTTGTATCAATGGATAGCTGCTTTTTTTTTCAGCTTTTCAATGATATAAATTTTATTTACTTATTCGTACTACTTCTGTGCTAATCTTCTTTGTAGCAACTACACCGCTGTGCTACTATTTGGCTGCTTTTTTATCACAGTTAATGATATTTTTGCGGTGGCATATAACTGTTTTTTTCCCGAAACCACACGAAGAAAATTTTGTCCTTTCTTCATATTTTTCTTTCCTTCTCTGTAGACTAATGTTTGGTATGGATAATATGGTGAAACCCCCAGAAGCAAAACAACCAGCAATTAAGAACATATTGATATTTGTAATATAATCATAGTATAAAAGCAATGAACAGTTTGTATGAGCAGAACGTAGGCACCAACTCTATCAAACAAAACTTCAATAATGAGGAGCCAATGTCATTTATAACGGCCAATACACAATTTTCTGAAGTGACAGCAGCAAAGAAGAATCTGGATACTGTAATCAGTGATTTTACGGAGGTTTTACCATTGAAAACAGATGGTATTTCAAATGATAGAAGATACAAGTGTCTCAAGTGTTTGAAGCTTTTTAAGAGGCACGAGCATCTTAAAAGACATATCATTACGCATACAGGTGAGAAATTATTCAAATGTACCTATCATATGTGCAGCAAGAAGTTCAGTAGATCTGACGAAGTTAAAAGACACTACAAAACACATTTGAACTCATACATTAATCATGATGGATCCACATTCAACAAGAAAAAGATCATTAAAAAGGGTCCAAAAAATGATATTATGAAAAACAATGCCATTTTGGAAAAGAAACTACTTACCATGGAAAACACAAACGACAGTAAGGTATCTCTGCCTCCGATATACCAAACACCTATTTCATCATCTAACAACTTTTTGAATAATCTAATAAATAACAATGACAGCTCAGTTAGTGACTTTTATATGAAGCAATCACAAAACTTAAATTACAACTTAACAACTGATGGAGCAAATCCAAATGTGCTTTTGGTACCTCAATCTATGTCAACAGTCAACATGGCTGGTTTGAACATGTTCCAGTTACCTGCATTAACACCCGGAACTCTAAATGCATCTCCTTTGGTGACTATGAGCAACAATATGCAACAACCACTTGTACAACCAAATATTCCATTATTTAGCAATACTAGTAGTGGTCAAAACTCCAACAGCAATACCAATGGTACTACCACACCTATTTTGAAGGCACAGCAGTCGAATCAAAATAACTTAGCTCCGAATAATAAGAACAATGCATGGATAACTAATTTAAGACCGGTTTCTTCCGTTATGTCATTTACCAATAACATAAATAATCAATCATCGTTGAATTTAAATGCTTTAAACCTGATGCCGGTGAGTCAATCTAAGTCAAACTTGCCAAATATGTCAGTGACTTCGTTGATGGCTTTAAACAATAAGTCTACTATTGAAAAAAACTCAATGATGGGCAACTCATATCAAAACATCAATTTATTGAGAAATAGCAACAGTGCTACTAATCTATTATCTTTACCGCTGTCCAATCCACCGAATAACTTAAGCAACAACACAAATATATCATTCAATCCATCAGCAAATAACAACGCTAACAGCGGTATTTCCAAAATGGGCAGCTTGAATCAATTGAATTTATTGGGAAGCTTCAACAGCTCTATGAACTTGTTGGCTGCTCATAACAACGTTGTTATGAAACAAAACGCTGTTTCCCAAATTGAAAAAATTTCTGAAGATGATGATGACGATGAAGGTTTTGAACTTGTAATCAAAGGCAGATCTGCCCCAATAGTAAATTCGCAAGATGCTAAAACAGATGACAATAAAAATACGGAAAATAAAATATCTGTTTCTAATTCTGCTAGTCCAGGTTCTACAGGAAAGAAATTGCCTTCGCTGAAGGACATTTTTCATTAATAAATACATATATATGTATGAGATGCTTTTTTATTTCTTTTCTCCTTTTTTTTTCTTTGCTTACTTCCTTTCATTTGAACCAATGGAGTTAGGTAATACGTCCAAACCTTATGAAGCTTATTTAAATACAGTTAAGAACTTCTTGAAACGATTATAAAGTAATCACGTGATTATGATGTAAGAAATTTCTTTTTTTTTTGTAGGATTGTCCTTCGCCTTTCCTATATGGTAGGCGATGGTTCTCTGCTATGAATCTCATATACAACTAATGCTAGTATATTTGTATGTCAGAATGAATAAATGAATATGAACTTTACCCCCCACCGCCGAAGAAAGATCACTAATTTGAACAAAAATGATGAAATATATAGT
>ERZ794949.57-NODE-57-length-43994-cov-168.723503_pt1 | contig 43994 bp, 25 predicted proteins | sample MGYA00511363_ERZ794949 | MGnify/ENA primary metagenome ERZ794949 (study PRJEB30137, sample SAMN04331402) | food metagenome | isolation source: T1 must sample point D1 replicate B | place: Australia: South Australia ...
ATACAAATAATGGTAGCGTTTTGAAAGATCAGAATGGCCAAAAAGATACAAATAATGGTAGCGTTTTGAAAGATCAGAATGAACAAAAAACAGATAGAGCACGTGCCAAGCGGATATAACAGCATTCAAAACGTGACTGCCCTACACGCACTTACCCCGCCATAAACCCATGTTCCGATAGGGCCTTTTTCTTATCTCAGCGCAAAATCAAAAGCCAGGGCCAAATTCTGACGATTTTTCATTTTTTTCTAACACACAATATGGTATCAGGAACGAGTGTGTTTACACTAGTGATTATTTTAAATTTTTAAATTTTTTTTTTAAAAAAAGCGTACTTGTATAATCGTTCTCTTGTTTATTACTTCGATTATATATATAAACACAAACCACCCAAGCATCTATCTTGTACTTAACACTATACTATGAGCACCAATCCATCAGGTACACCAGAAGAACAAAGACCAGGTATTCAAAGGTTAGATACAGAAGTGGAGTACGTTACTCAAGAACTCCATAACGTCATTCAACAAGCTCATCACATAATTCACGAAGATGATGACGAAGATGACGATAATAGCTTCTTAGGATCTTCCAAATCAAATTCTAACCAAGATCCTAAGTTGACACCTTTTCAAAGCAATGGAAAAGATTACTTTTCATTTACTAAAAATACCAATAACCACGATGCTAAAGTCAAATCACCTCTATCTACCAATAACGTAACTTCAGGACCTGCAAGACCACATCAGCAAAGATTCAACACTGCAGGATCTGAAATATTTAAAATTATAGATCGATTAGATAGCAATTCCAGCTCTATAAACGAAGAACCATCTTCGAATTCAAACAGTAGTTCTACTATCAACAACATCAAAAACGTTAGCTTTAATAGCTCTAGGGCAATCCATGAAGACGATATATCTGCAAACAATTTAGATCAAGAATATGCCAATAGTAAAGGAACAAGCAGCAGTGATGCCAACAATCTAAATAAAAAATTGGAAAAAACCAATTTATACAATAAAACTAAATCACACAATCAATTGAACGAAACCGCCCATGGGGTAAGAATGTTGAATAAGGATTTGTTCAATACCAAGTTTAGATTACAAATACAAAACATTCTTATTGTCACTAAACATTATGACGACAGTTTGATCTTTATTACCTCTGAATTGGTTGAACATATTTTACTAAATTACAAAGATGTTAATGTTTACCTAGAAGAAAAGATGTTCTATAAAAATGAAAACTTGGAGGTGGATGAGATTTTGAAAAAAACATGCCGTAAATCAGAAGAATTTGAAAATAATAAAAAAAGAATTAGATATTACGATTTGGACTTTATAGAAAAAAATAACAACTTGATAGATTTGGTCATTACCTTGGGTGGTGATGGTACAGTACTGTATGTTTCCAACATTTTCCAAGAAAATGTTCCACCAGTAATGTCTTTTTCATTAGGATCTTTAGGGTTTTTAACCAATTTCGAGTTTGAAAATTACGATAAGAGCTTGGAGAAATTGTTTACAAAGAAAATTACCACTAAGCTGAGAATGAGATTATCTTGTATAGTTTTCAGAGAGGAAACGGGTGAGATCACGGAAAGACAAGTGTTGAATGAACTAGTTATTGATAGAGGCCCATCTCCTTTCATTTCCAATTTGGAAGTTTATGGAAACGGATCGTTGCTGACTGTTGCTCAAGCTGATGGGTTGATTATAGCAACTCCAACTGGATCAACTGCTTATTCTTTATCAGCAGGTGGTTCTTTGGTATACCCTGAAGTCAATGCATTGTGTATTACACCTATTTGTCCACATACACTATCATTCAGACCTATTATTCTTCCTGACTCGATGATTTTGACCATAAAAGTACCTAAAGACTCAAGATCAACAGCATGGTGCTCATTTGATGGTAAAAATAGACTTGAATTATTCAAAGGTGATAAAGTGTACATAAGAGCCAGTGAGTACTCTTTCCCAACTGTAGAAGCCAAGAAAACAGAATTTATAGACAGTATAAGAAGATCTTTGAATTGGAACCAGAGAGAACCACAAAAATCATTAGGTCATTTGTTAAGTGGTAAGAATAAGTCCAAGTATGAAAAGGAAATAGAAACTAAAACTCAAATGAAGAACAGAAGTTATTCAGGTGTTGGTAAAACTGGATTGTTGAATGAACTTAGAGATATAGGACAAATTCAAAGTCTACATCATGAAAGTATGTTGGTTGACGATGAAGATGATGACGACGAAGAAGATAGCAGTACTCATATCATATCAAAGTCATTAAATGTTTCTTTAGCAGACGTTAATGAATCGTCTCAAACAAATGTATTGAACCAAGCTTTGAAGAAAATTGAAGAAGAGGAATCAAAATCCAGTAAATAAAAAGTGTGTGTTTTTTTCTTCTGCTTTAAATTAATAAATATGTACAAAGTTAAAAGCCATATGGTTGATATATAACTAATAAATTAGAAAAAGAATAAATAACGTTTGCTTTATCATTTCGTTTCCATTATAACTGTGGGTTCTTAATTGTTCATTACCGAAATGAACATTCATAACTTAAGAACTATTTTTTTTTTTGTATTTTTTTGTTTAGGTTCTTATTAGAAAATCTCTTATAGCTTTACTTGTTTTTTCAAGCTGTTTTTATAAATATGAATATGGGTTTGTTAATATTAAATTTATTTGGTGGACTTGACTAAGTAAGCAATTAAATCAGCTCTATCCTTTTCCTTCTTTAAACCAGCGAAGGCCATCTTAGTACCTGGAACGTACTTCTTTGGGTTTTCTAACCATTGACTCATAGTTTCAGTGTTCCATTCGACACCCTTAGAAACAAGAGCATCGGTGAAAGAGAAACCTGACTTTTCACCAGCTTTTCTACCGAAAACACCGTGCAAATTTGGACCAACCTTGTTAGCACCATTTTCTTCTAAAGTGTGACATTGTAAACATCTAGTCTTGAATAGAGTAGCACCTTTTTTAGCAGAACCTTCTTTAGCCATTTTTTATAAAATTTGAGTATATTATATCAGTATAAACTTGGGGTTCTTACAATCTTTTCTTAATATCTACTATAAAGTTTTAATAATTATTAGAAATAAGACAATTTCTCAACCAAATCAACAATATAAACAACGTTATTTCATTCAATATTTTAAAAAAAAATTTTTCTTTTTTTCAAACTCGAAAATATCCAGTTGGTATTTAAATATGCGCTTAATATGCGAATGCTATTTCTGTTGGTTGAAATGAGCTTTTTTTTTTTTGTTAAATACTGATTCTTGAATATTCAAAAGCATATTATTTTTTTTTACGGCTATAAAAAGCTGAGTAGGAGTTACGATTTCGGAAGTATCGGAAAAAATAGATGGCGAAAAAAAAAAAGCAATGGGGGATGTGGCCGAAAAGGGACAGCGGACTGAATTGGGAAATTTGGTGTCGGGGGCTCGGAGTTTAGACGGGAATGGGTGCTTTAAATCCGATAAAAAATAAATCCGCAAAACGGAGTTAAAAGTAGCAAATTGTGGAAGATACACGTGACTTTAGTCACGTGTTTGGCGAGCTCTGTTAGCGCATCCTGACGGCTGCTTTCTTTTGCTTTTCATACACTCGATAAATAGGTGCTACTCCAAAAAAAATGATTCACGTAATTTGTATACAAATCCTAATTTACTTAATATATAACAATCGAGCTAATCAGCATATTCAGTGAACAACATATTGGCTGCAATTTCTTCGTTTTTGTCACATGCTAAGTATATTTGGATAACAAGGATTCTTTCAAATCCTAATTCACATAATCTATCAACTGCTTGTTTTTCCTCAGCATTCAAACTAGATTCAAGCTCAGCAAATGGGTCTCTTGGTCTAAGTAGTTCACTTCCTTCACCGGCTCTTCCTTGTAGTTGCTCTTGGATTCTTGACATTTCTTGCATCATGTTTGGGTTCTTTATCAACTCCATCATGGCGTTTTTGATTTCTGGATTGGATGCTATGGCTGTGCTGAGTTGTTCAAACCCAGGCACACTGGTTGGATCAAAGTTTGGATTGCTCAAGTTCCTATAAAACTCTTGAGTATCGATGTTGGAGGACTCCATGAACTCAGAAAGCTTCTTGATACTATCTACCAAGGCTGGGTTGTTGGCTAGTTCAGCAAACTCGGAGGATGGGGCACCAGCATCGCCAGACATGAAGTCAGATGCAAATGCTGATTGATCGTTTTGCAATGATTCTAGCAGCATTGATAAGAACATTTCTGGATTGGCTTGTATGATATCTTTGAATTGGGGCAGTCTGGTTGTCATTTTTTCCAAAAAAGTTGACAATTGAGATACATCACCGCTGGCAATTTGTCTCAAGTTGACCAAATCATCAATGGTTAAGGTTATTTGGTTACCGTCTTGACCCAAACCACTACCTGAACCACTGCCACCAACAGCATTGGCAGCGGCAGCAAATAAGTCTTCATCCTCATTGTCTTCAGTGGCGTCAGCGACTGGGGCTTCGACACTGTTAGAAGCTTGGATTTGCTCTTCAGTTAAAACACCGCTCATTAAAAGTTCACAAGCTCTGTCGGCATCACCATTTGATAGTCTTAAAGCAGCAGTGGCTTGCTGTTCGTTGTATCCCAATTCCATGATGATCTGTTTAGATTGTGCAAATGCTGGATCTTCTGGTTGTTCTTCAGCAGGTTGAGCAGTGGTAGCTTCTGGAGCAACTTCTGGAGTAGCTTCCGTGGCAGGTTCTGGTGTAACTGCAGCAGTTGGTTGTGCTGTAGATTGTGGCTGAGCTGAACCAGCTGCTTCAGGAACCTCATTAGCGGCTTGTGGGGTTTCAATTGGTTTCTTCTTTTGAACAACCTTCTTCACCATGTATGAAACAGTGCAATCATCCTTCAATTTACTTTGTTCAGCAGTGTTGTTGTCTTTTAAAATGGCTCCTGAAAAAATCAATCTCAGTTCAAACCCTGATGTATCAAGTTTTAATAGATCTAGTAGTTTTGATTTGATTTCGCTGATTGTTTCTTCAGGTTTACAATCTAAAGAATATAGATTCTTTTTTAAATCTTTAAAGTTCACTTTCATTGTTTATGTCTCCTGTATCGGTTTCTGGTTCTAATACTCTCAATATTTCAGTAGATATATAGTTGTTTAAAGCTGATAGTCGAAAATCGATTATTATTATACTTTTTTTTTGCCACCGTGCATTTTCCAGCGTCAGCGCAAAAAAAGAAAAACGCCCCCATTAGAGTGGTGTAGAACATAACATATCGGCGTTAAGCTTATCGGATATAAATAAAGGTTAATAGCTGACATATAAGACCAAGACCGTTGTTGAAGAGACAGGAGATATTGAGCTTCAAATAGGTCATTGGGGAAGCATTTGAGAGGACTATAAAATGTATTAAGAAATAATAAAAAAAACAGGGGTTAAGTAAGCATTATAAGTATATAAAACTTTGAATCAACCTAGTAGTTCTTCTTTCTTCTTTTCTTGCTCAGCTAGCAATTCATCAGCATCTTCTCTATTATCTTCGAATGAGCCATCATTTCCATTGGCGTTAGTATCTTGAGAAACAGGATCTTGGTAGTCAGCTTCTGTATCTTCCCAGTCTACAGAGAACTTCAATTTGTTTTTATCTTGCAATTTAGTATGATCAACATTTTTCAAAATATTGTGGAAATCTTTTTCCCAAGAAGCTCTCATATCTTCAAAGCCTAATTCCCATGTTCTTTCATAAAACTCTTTAATCTTATTTTCTTCATTAATTCTTTCTTCTTCTTCAGCCATCCATTCCATATGTTTCAAATCATCACTTGATGGCTCATAGATGTGCCAAACGACATAGTTAGGTAACCCAACAACCGAGAACCCCATGGTTCTAGACAGCTTTCCAAAGGCTTCTGTTTCAGCATGTTTTTTGAAAGAAAATGCAGGATAATGAGATCCAGCTCTGAAGACCTTTGCTTTTGCCATGATGGAAACACCACCAATACCATCAAGTTCAACTTCAACTTCTGGATCACCACTTGGATCTCTCATGTATGCCAAGTGTGGTCTCCATGTAGCATATTCCGGATATCCTTCTACAATAACAGCATCTTCATTCAAAGAGTCAGCTAATTGTAAACCACCATCACTTTCTTTCCAAGAGTTCAAATCGTAAGGTTGGATGTTACCTAACCAATCCGGCAAAGGTCTCCAAACATTAGGCACAATAACATCTTTATCGTGATGAATCAAATCCTCTAAAATAGTATCAGGTAAGATTTCAACATCAACATCTCTCCAGTACACCCAAGCATGGTAAGGTTTCAAGGCAACAGAACCCAGCCAGTTTCTGGCTCTAGCCATCAACTTTCTTCTTGGTCCTTGAGCAGCAAAACCGTGTCTGTCTGAGAAAGATTGACCTATCACTTGACCAAAGTCTTTTTCGTAGATTTCAATATTACCAAATCTTTTATGTTTGTCTTTGTTTTGTTGCAAGTTATTTAATTCGTCTTTTAGTACACCCAAAGTATTATCTTTAGAGTCAGAAACCAAAAAAGTCAGGTCTATTTGATTATGTGGATAACTCATTTTTTTCAATAAAGTGAAGAATCTAGGAAGATGAATAGCAGCATCTCTCAACGGCACACAAAAAACAACACGATCATTTGTTCTCCAGCCTTCCTTGTCACCTTTGTAATCATTCAGATCATAATATTCAACTTGAGGAGTCTTTGAGAAATCAGGTTTGTAATAAGTAGTTTCCGTTAGCACAGAGACAGAATCACTGATGAATACTATAAGAGTTATGAAAAAAATGACTAAACAAGCAACAACAGTTTTGAAACTCTTTTTGTTTGGGTTGATTTTAAAAGCTGATGTGAATTTTTTGCTTTTACTTTCCATTATGGTATATGACTATTATTTATTAACAAATTACAAACGCTTTAGTTTTATTCTTTTGAATTATATATTATTATTGTGAAAAAAAAAAAATATAAATAAATCAATAAAACAAGGTTAATTAAACAAGTAGATCAAATAATCTCTAATTCGTTTCTTTTTGCTATGAATTCTTTCTTTTCGATGCTGTTTGAAACCCACAAACAAAACCAAATATCTATAATAAAAACAATCAAAGATATCAAACTAATTGATAATTAGGTTATCGATTTGATACTATTTTTTTGGTGTTTTGAGAGTACTTCTTTACGTTGTATATGAAAATAGTAACATTCAAATACGAAATACAACTAAGGAAAAAATTTTCCTGCTTGTTTTTTTTACTACAGGTGAATCAAAGCTGAAGCAGAATAAATAAGAATACGGCATTTGTTAAACGTGCGCTACACGAACAAAAAAGAGCAAATGAAGAGCGCGGATTTTATGAAACAAAAAGCATTTTGTTTCATAGTTGCACGTGACGTGTCCAAAAGCGCTACACAATGTGCCTTATCTCCGACGAGCAACACATACGAAGCTTGTGGTAGAACACCAGCAAAAATAAACTCCGAAAGTTTGGGCAAAAAAAAAAAACCAAGCCTGTTTTTTCCTCCTCGTTTCTTTTTTTTTTTTTACAACCGATATAAATCCATCCACTTCCCAAATAGGCAGTTTCTCTCAAGAGTATTTTATGTTTCTGCGCCTAAAAAAAAAGTGTTGAAGTGGCATATCTGCGAATTTATACTACTGCACGCGTTATACACCAGTATAGGTACATAAAAAAGTAACAACATTTTTTTCCCCCTTACATTCGCTTAGAAAATCACCTACAACTCTCTCGTATCAATCTCATTTTCATTCATTTTTTTATAGTACAAATAAGGCTATGAAAAATTTTTCCTAGTGCATTTCTTTTTTTTCTCCCCCCCTTAGATCTCTTTCCCATTTCAGCCATTTTTACACAAGAGGAAAAATTTTTCATTACCCTTTGGAGATGAAAATTTTTCATCACTTTTTAACACCCTCCTATAGGGATTCTTTAAAAAGAAATAAGCATTATAGAATTAAAAAAATTTTTTTTTTTTCATGAATATATGATCACTCATCATAACTTCAATACAAAGAGATAGCATCAGATTAATACCAAGAAAGTATTTTTTTTTACTTATATATTAAAAAACACCCAAAACTAATACACCTAACAAAATGGCTGACGAACAACACGTTTTCGAAACCGCTGATGCCGGTTCCTCCACTACCTACCCAATGCAATGTTCCGCTTTAAGAAAGAACGGTTTCGTTGTTATCAAGGGTAGACCATGTAAAATTATCGATATGTCCACCTCCAAGACCGGTAAGCATGGTCACGCCAAGGTCCATTTAGTTGCCACTGATATTTTCACTGGTAAGAAGGTTGAAGATTTATCTCCATCCACCCACAACATGGAAGTCCCAGTTGTTAAGAGAAACGAATTCCAATTATTAGACATTGATGACGGTTTCTTAAGTTTAATGGATATGGAAGGTGAAACCAAGGACGATGTTAAGTGTCCAGATGGTGAATTAGGTGACAACTTACAAACTGCTTTCGATGAAGGTAAGGATTTAATGGTTACCATCATCTCCGCCATGAACGAAGAAGCTGCTATTTCTTTCAAGGAAACCGCTAAGAACGATTAAATTTAAATATTGCCAATAAGTTGAAAAATATTAAAAAAAAAAAAAAGAATCTACAATATAAATAAGCAAATTATTCGTTAATAAACAAAAAAATTAAAATATAATTTAAGAAAAACTTTATAAACAAAAGCTTTTTTATTCAAAGCAGAACTCTGCTGATCTTGTATTTGGTGGAATCCCTATTTTGTTTCCAACATTTATTCTTTTTTTTGTTTCTTTCATTATGTTTTATTTTCTTATTTAAGTAGTACTTTTTATTATTATTTTGTTTCTTCTATTTAGCTTTTATTTATCTTCATCAAAATATCATACATGTGTACAGGATATATATTCTTTTCCATATATTAACTCATAATATGTATCTTTCAATATTTATATCTCAAATTATAAATCAAAGATGCCGTTATGGCATATAATAAGGATTTGATTCTTTTGGCAAATGCATTCAAAAAAATGTGCTTTTTTATTCCTGCTTGTAAGAATTAATCATACAACTTGTTCAAATATAGTCTAAAAGCAGCAAATCATCATCTGTCTTGATCATTAATCACAGTAACATCACTTCCGTATGTTCTATTAAGTGCTTTACGACTACATTACCCAAATAGGAAATATAATACCCGAAACTCCTCCACCAGGAAAAACTCTTTCCCCTATTAAAGAGTGAAAAATGAACACCAAAAAAAACCGGCAAAATTTTTCTTTTTAAATTTAAAATTCTCTCCAGTATATTGATTGTTTACATTTTATAGCTGTTTGTTGTTCCTCTTGGTTCTAGGGTTATTATGGGAGAAGAACCACACAACCTACCTTGTTTTTTCCCTCCTTTTCTTACTAGTAGAGACAGCAGACTAAATGGTTGACAACTACGATTCTATTTTCAATGATAGATCTAGAAGATTCACAGATTTTCTAGACGAATATAACGACTACAAGTCTCAAATACAAGCAGTTTTGATACACAATGCCGAGTTAAATAACTTCAATAAAGACCCATCTGTTGACAAAGTGAAGTTTTCATGTGACATCTCAACACATACCAATGAAGAAGGTGAAGATTGCTGTGTTTCTTTGCCTCATAGATTGACTATATCCTTAGATGATTTAAGAGATTTCGACAGAAGATTTTGGCAAGGGTTATTATACGAGCCTCACAATTTCATTCCAGCTGCTGAAACTGCTATACAACAGTTGATTTTAACCGATGTTTATTTTCAAGTAACCAATGATGGTTTGAATTTGACTGGATTTTCAAATGGTTGGAAACTGAGTTTTAAAGGTGCCTTTGCTTCTCACAACTTAACTCCAAGATCTTTGCAATCCAAACACATCAACAAACTTATTTCTTTACAAGGTATTATCACAAGAACATCTTTGATTAGACCAAAACTAGCCAGATCTGTACACTACGCTGATGAAACTGCTAGATTCCACTATAGATCATACAAAGATGCTACCACATCTTTGGTGACTCCGTTACCAGGGGTCCCTCAACAAACAAACACCAATGTCAATGAATTACAAGAAAACCCAATGCAACAAAAAGACCAAAACGATCCATCAGTACATTCAGGGAATGCAGATGGTGGACTAACAGCAGCTGTTTATCCAACTCAAGATTCAGAAGGTAACAAATTAGTAACTGAATTTGGATTCAGTGAATACAGAGACCATCAAAGATTGACTTTACAAGAAATGCCTGAACAATCACCTGCAGGTCAGTTGCCCAGACAATTGGAAATCATCATTGATGATCCGGATTTGGTTGATTTGGTCAAGTGTGGTGATAGAGTTGCTATTGTTGGTGTTTTCAAGTCCGCCGGTGGTGGTGGTTTGAATGATCGTAAAGGTGTTGTAGGTTTGCAAGGTTTCAAGACCTTTTTATTGGCAAATTCCATTTGGCCTTTGAAGGCTAGATCTACCGGTATCCAATCAAGTGAAAATGTTACTGAAGAGGATGTTGAAAAAATTGCTAAGCTATCCAAGTTTAACCAATTTATCAAGAACGACAATTTATTTAATTTATTGTCTAGATCTTTGGCTCCCTCTATTTATGGTCATGACCATATTAAAAAGGCTGTTTTGTTGATGTTACTAAGTGGTGTTGAAAAGAATTTGGAAAATGGTTCTCATTTGAGAGGTGATATCAACATTTTAATGGTTGGTGATCCATCTACAGCTAAATCTCAAGTATTAAGATTTGTTTTGAATACTGCACCTTTGGCCATTGCTACTACCGGTAGAGGATCTTCTGGTGTTGGTTTGACTGCTGCTGTTACTTCAGATAAAGAAACTGGTGAAAGAAGACTTGAAGCCGGTGCGATGGTCTTGGCCGATAGAGGTATCGTTTGTATTGATGAATTTGATAAAATGAGTGAAATGGATAGAGTTGCCATTCATGAAGTCATGGAACAACAAACTGTTACTATTGCCAAGGCTGGTATACACACCACATTAAATGCTAGATGCTCTGTTATAGCCGCTGCAAATCCTATCAATGGTAGATATGATACTACAAAGGATACTAGACACAATATAGCCTTACCAGATTCTTTGCTTTCTAGATTTGATTTGATGTTTATTGTCACTGATAATTCTACCCCTCAAAGAGATAGACACATAAGTGAGCATGTTTTAAGAACACATAGATATGTTCCTCCAGGCTACGTTGAAGGTGAGCCAATAAGAGAAAAACTGAATATTTCATTAGCTGTTGGTGAAGACTTGATTAAGGACAAATCATCTGTAGAAGAAGATGGCAACACTGGTGTTTTGGGTGATGATGTTGACGAAGACAATATCATAGGATTATTTGATTCCGATGATGTTGAAAACAAAAAAATCTTTGAATTCACTAAAGATTTGGGTGTTGCCTTTGAAAAATTCAATCCATTACTACATGCCGGTGCCAAGATTTCTGTTAATAATGACGATCCTAATGGAGCTAAAATTCCATTGATTGTTTCAATTCAGTTTTTGAAGAAGTATATTCAATATGCCAAAGAATATTTCGAACCTCAATTGACTGACTCTGCTACAGCTGTTATAGTCAAAACATACACTGAATTGAGAAGCACCAGAGACGTCAGAGCTGCCGTTACTGCAAGAACATTGGAAACTTTGATTAGATTGAGTACTGCTCATGCCAAATTAAGATTGTCTCACATGGTTGAGGAAGAAGATGCCAATGTTGCAAGAGATTTGTTAAGATTTACCTTGTTAAAAGAAGGCAAACTGGAACCAACAGAAACATTAAAACAAATTATTACCAGAAATATGAAATCTCCTAAAAAGAAACAAAAGAACTCACCATTTAAATCTCCAAAAAAGAAACAAAGAACTACAAATAACGAAAATCTAGACGATGAACCTCCAAGTGCTAACAAAGCCAACACCAATCTGAAGTTTGATCTAATGAAAGCATTGGAAGAAGATGAGGCTGAAGAAGCTGCGGAAGGCATTATTGGTCAAGAAAGAAATGCTTCTGATGACTTACCTGAAGGATTTGTATCTGAAGATTATGTTCCAATTAATGAAGCTGATGGATCTTTGGACAAATTCAAAGAGGAATACTTGCTTGCTCAATCTGTTGAATATCCAAGAGAAAGACTGGAATACTTTACTGCTAAGTTGGCATACGTCAGATTCCAAACCAACTTGATCATCGACAACCAATGTGAAATCCATCAACTGTTCTACTACATTAACAATGTGATTAAAAGAGACAATGATGGTGAACTATTTGACATTCCAGAATATAAAACCTTGCTGAACGAACTGGAATTTGACGATCACTTGCAAATCGATGTCTCTAGTAATCTACTTCTATTCTTCTAAATATATATTGTAACTTTTATTTCTAGGCTTTTAATTAAAGACGTCACGTGATTTTTTGTAAAAAATCACGTGCATTCACGAAAAATTTTCTTTCTTGTGGCCGCGCTTTATAAATATTCAAAATCGGGTGAAATCAAATGATTAGAAAAATTCACACCTTAAGGAGTGAAATTGGTGTAAAAGAACACCAAAAAAAACTAACTAATCTGAGTCTTACAACTTTATTGATTTCTTTTTTAATACTTAAACTACTGAATTAAAAGAAATGAGCAAAGAAATCAGAGTTGATTCTCCTTTGGTTGAAAGTTGGAAGCTTTTGCAGGCAAAAAAAACTTCCTCTAAACCATACCTTACTCCTTTCATCCCATTTTATGCTGTTTTTTACTACTACTACACATACCATTACGATGAATATATAGGCGGACAAGAATGGACCTTTGTTTATTTGGGTACTATTTTATCTATAAACATGTTGCTTTTCTTGATGCCAGAATGGAATTTTAAAATCAAGGTTCTATTCAAATACAATGTTGTCAATACTTTGAAGGATGCTGAAGTCATTTACATCAAAACCACCCCAAATAATGGATCTGATGATATTGTTTCTATTGAAAGACACATCATTCATGATAAACCACAAGTTTCGTTTTTATTCCAAAAAAAGAGATTTATATTAGATGATGAAACTCATACTATTTTCTCTTCACCAAAATTTGATATTGATGAAAATGATGTTTTAATTGAAAAATATCAAAAGAACACTGGTTTAAAAGGCGATTTATCCAATTTGCAAAGATTATACGGAAAAAATAGCTTTGATATTCCTATTCCTGCTTTCTTAGAATTATTCAAAGAACATGCAGTCTCTCCATTTTTTGTATTCCAAATCTTCTGTATTGCCTTATGGTTTTTAGATGATATGTGGTACTTTTCCTTATTTAACTTGTTTACTGTTGTTGCTATGGAAGCAAGTACTGTTTTCCAAAGATTACAAACTTTGAAGGAATTCAGAACTATGGGTATCAAACCTTTCTCTATCAATGTTTACAGAGATAACCATTGGTCTGAAATTCAAACTGATGAGTTGCTTCCAAATGACATTGTATCCATTGTCAGATCAACTGATGAAACTGCTTTGCCTTGTGATTTAATTTTATTGGAAGGTTCTTGTATTGTTAATGAAGCCATGTTGTCCGGTGAATCCACTCCCTTATTGAAAGAATCCATTAAATTGAGACCTGCTAAAGAATTTTTAAACATTGAAGGTATTGATAAAAACAGTGTTTTGCATGGTGGTACCAAGGTTTTACAAGTCACCCAAGACGAAAGTTTATCTTCCAAGATGGCCAAAACTCCAGATAATGGTGTTTTAGCTGTTGTTACTAAAACCGGGTTTGAGACTTCTCAAGGTTCACTGGTCAGAGTCATGTTATTCTCAAGTGAACAAGTATCTGCTAACAACAAAGAAGCCTTTGGTTTCATTGCTTTCTTGTTAATCTTTGCCATTGCTGCTTCTTGGTACATGTGGGTTGAAGGTACCAAGATGGGTAGAGTTCAACATAAGTTGATTTTGGATTGTGTGTTAATTATTACTAGTGTTGTTCCTCCTGAATTGCCTATGGAATTGACCATGGCTGTTAATGCTTCTTTGTCTGCATTAGGTAAATTCTATATCTACTGTACTGAACCATTTAGAATCCCACTTGCTGGTAGAATTGATATTTGTTGTTTTGACAAAACAGGTACTTTAACCGGCGAAGACCTAGTCTTTGAAGGTATTGTTCCAACTTCTACTGATGGCAAAGGGTTGACTATTGATTTAGAAACTGCTTCTAACGTATCTTACGAATCTTCTTTGGTTATTGGTTCATGTCACGCTTTGGTTAGATTAGATGATGGTGAATTAGTTGGTGATCCAATGGAAAAGGCTACTTTAAAGGCTGGTCAATGGAAAGTTGAAAATAAGACCACTATCACTCATGAAAAGCATGGAAGTGTCAAGGTTTTAAGAAGATTCCAATTTTCTTCTGACCTAAAGAGATCTTCCACTATTGCTCAGCACGAAGGTAAAATCTTTGTTGGTGCTAAGGGTGCTCCTGAAGTTTTGAAAAATTATATGATTAATGTTCCAGACAATTATGATTCTGTTTATAAACACTTCACCAGAAACGGTTCTAGAGTTTTGGCAATTGCTTATAAGTCTTTAGACTTGAAAAATGTTAACCAAGCCAAGATTGACAAATTGAACAGACACACTGAAGTTGAAAACGACTTAGAATTTGCCGGTTTCTTGATTTTCCACTGTCCTATCAAGGATGATGCTGCTGAAACCATTGAAATGTTAACAGAATCTGGTCATAGATGTATGATGATCACCGGTGATAATGCTTTGACTGCTGTTTATGTTGCCAAGGAAGTTGGTATCTACGACAGACATGTTGCTGAAAGAGATGTTGTCATCATTGATGCTTTCCCTGAAAAAGCTGAATTTGTTATTAAAAATGTATCTGAAGACTTTGTTGAAACTATTCCATTTGAGAATGGCTCTTTTAAAAAATTGTATGACTGCTACAACTTTGCTATAACTGGACCTGCCTTTGCTGCATTAGTAAAGAGCAACCATCCAGAATTAGACAAAATTTTGACTTACTGTTGGGTTTATTCTAGAACTTCTCCTGCTCAAAAAGAATGGATTATTACTAGATTCAAAGATTTGGGTTACAACACTTTAATGTGTGGTGATGGTACTAATGATGTCGGTGCTTTGAAACAAGCTCACGTTGGTGTTGCTTTATTAAACGCTACTGAAGAATCTTTAAAGGCTTTAGCTGATCAAAGAAGAATTGAAAACTTAAAGGCTATGTATGAAAAGCAATGTGATATGATGAACAAGTGGAGCAGACAACCTCCTCCATGTCCAGAACCTATTGCTCATTTGTATCCACCTTCTAAGTTGAATCCTCATTACTTGAAGGCTTTGGAAAGAGAAAACTATGAAATTACTGATGAAATTAGAGAAATGGTTGCTAAGGCTATGGAAAAACCAATTCCAAAACCAGATCCAAAAGGTGCTCCTCCAAAGGCTGACTTTGCTGATATTGGTGACTTTTTCAGCACACAAATGGCTTCAATGGACGGTGGAAACGATGATGATGAAGGCGATAAGCCAACACTAAAATTGGGAGATGCTTCTTGTGCTGCTCCATTTACTTCCAAGTTAGGTAAGGTTGCTGCTGTTACCAACATTATCAGACAAGGTAGATGTGCTTTAGTCAATACTGTTCAAATGTATAAGATTTTAGCCTTGAACTGTTTGATTTCTGCTTATTCTTTATCTATTATGTACATCATGGGTGTTAAGTTTGGTGATGCACAAGCTACCTGTTCCGGTTTACTATTAAGTGCTTGTTTCTTATCTATCAGTAGAGGTCAACCATTAGAAAGATTAAGTAAGAAAAGACCACAAGCCGGTATCTTTAATTGGTACATCATGGGTTCCATTTTATCTCAATTTGCCGTTCACTGTGCCACTTTGATCTACTTGGTTTTAGAAATTTACAAGCTAGAACCTAGAGAACCTGTTACTGATTTAGATAAAACTTTTGAACCAAGTTTATTAAATACTGGTATTTTCTTAATCCAATTGATTCAACAAGTTTCTACCTTCTATGTTAACTATCAAGGTGAACCATTCAGAGAAAACTTAAGAAACAATAAAGGTATGTTCTATGGTATTGTAGGTGTATTCTTATTAGCCTTTGCTGGTGCCACTGAATTTATTCCTGAATTAAACGAAGCCATTAAGTTTGTTCCAATGGAAGAGGAATTCAAGTTCAAGTTAACTGCTGTATTAGTTTTAGACTTAGCTGGTACATACATTTGTGAAGAAGGATTCAAGTATATGTTTATGGATGACCAACCAAAGGCCATTCCAGAAGTTAAATAAATTGTATATATTAAAGGATAAATACTTTATTTTAGTCTATAAAATCTTTCTTTTGATATTTCAAACTGCAGTATTTCTTTCTTTTCAATCAATTGATTTAATAACTTTTCATATTCGTCAATGTCTAGATGGTTCATAATCTTATTACTGTCACACAGAACTCCGTATAATCTATCATGGGACATAATAACATCAACTCCTAGCCCATTACCACAATCATAGTTAGCAAAAATCTTCTTAATTTGCCTCAATTTGAACTCATCAAGTTTCTTCAATTGCTCTTCTGTTGGTTCTGCTAAATCTGCAATCTTCTTGTTTTCCTTGACAACATTTAATAGTTCTTCGTGATTCAAAATGTCTACTTCAAAAATATTCTTTTTAATTGCGTTGATTCTCTTTTCCTCCTGGGCTTTGTAAAGCTTGGTTTTTGGAGTTAATGGCTTTGATACTTTATTCTTACTATCTGGTGTTCTAACGTTTAAATTCTTTATAACTGGCGTTAATCCAGAAGTGTTGTTGGCTGTATCTTTTAATATTATATCTACAATATCAATCATATAATTGATGTTATCCTTTAAAGAATCATTCAGTTTGTTTGTTAAAGCTACCTTTTTTCTATCTGGATTGCTAAACTGGCTTACATTATTGTTAAATAATGTTATTTCTACATAATTGTGTTCGTTTTTAGTAAAGTTGTAGAAAGTTTTGTCCTTGAAGTCTATAAAAGCTAAAAATTTAGCTGCAAAGAACTTGAAACCATCCTTTTCTTTGATTTTTAAATGAATGCTCTTTTTAGAGTCTACTTTACCATTGAGCATCTTCATAAGAATCCAAGAATCCATGTTTTGAAAGAATTTACATAGCTTTTCCATAATGTAGTTATTTACGACTGTTTTATGCACATCATTGTTAGTGTTTTTACCAGTATAAACGTTGATTATACTCTTTAAAGTTTTGAAATCATTGAAATATTCCCACATTCTCAAATTGTATTGAAGATCGTATACAAACACATCTTCTGAGACTTTTTCAAGATTCTTCTTTTCGTAATATCCTACTTGTGAGTATACATTTCTAACAGATTGATCAAATTCTAAATCATTCAGGTTAATAAAACAAACAAAGTGATTGTTTTGAGGAATAACATCAGGATACAAAAATGGGATACTTGAGGACCTTGATCTCAAAGCATGAATAAAATGTGGATTGCTCAAGGGTTCATTGCATCCGATTTTTGTTGTAAACTCGTTTATTCTCATGCAATGGAATGATTCAATAGGCGCATTGTTGGTGATTTTGTCTGAAAATGAAGGAAATATCAAACTATGTATTTTCTTATTATCTGATTTGTTTTTGAACTTAAGTAGTTGCATAAAGCCTTCATTATGTTTTGCCTCATCTTTCATCATTGGAGACAAAAAGTTGCTCAAAATGTAGAATAATCTCAATTCTATATCGTCTATAATATTTACACTGGTTAACTTTCGAGCATTTATATTCCATGATTTGTTGTTGTAAATTTCACAATGGCCATTGGTCAAAATGTCAGATTCATGCAGATATGCCAATGACTTTTGAAATTCGCTTATCTCATTTGTTTTCAATGATTCTAATAACTTTACAAACAATGTTTTCTCATAGTTTATATTGGAGTCCTTTTGAAAGTCATTCTTTGAATTGAAGTTGATATTCAAATTTTTCTTGGACTCTTTTTGTCTTTCTTTTTCAAAATTTTGCTTATTGAAAGTATCTATACTGCTCTTGAACTTTTGCTTGTTTGTTTGAGTGTAAGGTTCAATGCCCTTGAATATTATTACTCGCTTTCTTTGATTAACGATGAGTTCTTCTAATTGGTCTTGAATATCCGTTAAAAACTGTTGAATTTGCGACAAATCGTTACAATCTCTGTGTTTTAAGTTGTATAACTCTAAATCCAAAATACCAATATCAGCATCCTCAGCTAAAGTCATGATGTTTGGTTCTTATCACGTTTGTTTACACTTGATTTTAAAATTTACTTGTAAACTTAGTGAATTTTTTTTTTGTTTAGTTTCTTAAAAAAAAAGTTGGAAACACGCTTATAAGCAGAAAACAACATTAAATCACGTGATTGATATTCTTTAATTCTATATGTAATTTATATCAGATATATATACAGGAATCATCATTAATCATCATTGGAAGGGAGATTAACAGACATAAAGTCACCTCCGTTATCATTATTATTCATTAAAACATCATAAGTATTCATAGCCAAGTTCAAGCAATGATCTATGTCAAACGAACATGGTTCTGCGGAATCAGACATAACGACCACTTTGTCATCATACATAGTGGTATCCAGTATCTCTTGTGTGTATTCAAACATCATTCCAACATCGTTATTCTTATCCAAATACTTTTTTATTTGAAGCATATCTTCTTCATCAAGAGCTGTTATTTGGACAGTTTCGTAATCCTTTATGCATCTTTCTAAAGAGCTTGAAAGTATCATCAATTGGACTGCAGACTTTAATTTATAGTCTCCATTGATAGATGATTCTGGAGGAAATGATACAACACATCCATTGGAACCACTCATGTCAAAGTCTTTAACAGCACCTTTGACAAAAACTACCCCTCTGTAAACATCACTAGTTTTGTTAATTGTCACATTTAATTGATTCAAACTCTTCTTTTGATGATGTGACAACACAATCTTTTCTTTGATTCTGTATGATTCACCACTTGACAGCTTAATTATACCAGTTTCTGCATCATAGCTCTCAATACTGGTTTCTAATCTCAATATGTTATTTATCAAAGCTGCGGATCTGTAAATACCTTGGATAATTTCAACCAACCCACTGTACTTTGTCAACAAAGCAGGAAACTTTCCATGAATGTTGTAACTTTTGAAGAATTTAGTCACTTTAGCACTAGCATCTGAAGTTGATAATTTTGTGATATCAAAGCTATTACAAATAGTATACACAAATTCATTTAGTAAATTTTCAGGTAGCTTTTTGAATTTTGTTTGAAATAACTCTATCAAAGGTTTTTCTTTGTATTCTTCCCATATTTCATCAGATTCTTTAGTATTCACCATATCTGGATCGTTAACAGTATCATCTCTTATCAAAAACTTTATGCACTTCATTATAGTTCTTTTAGTAATTGGTGACATTGAAGTGTCTGTAAATATATCTTCTTTGGTTGTCTTCAATTTATCAAACTTTTGTTTGTGATTATAGGTGTAAAAATCTTGTAATTTCGTCACTTCAATGTACCTGTAGATATTAAAGTTAGAGATGTAATCGATCATTTTGGAATTACACAGAATATATGATGGTATCAAATCAAGCCCAAACTTTGGCTTATTCTGCTCAATAAAATCGTGTTTATACTCTATCTCAAACTCACTGTATTTTTGTTCTACTTGATCTAAACTCAAAGAAGCTGTATAATCACCGTAGTATGAGTTTTCATCAATACTCAAAACACGGAAACCTTTCCACCCTAAAACATTACTTAGTAAACCGTTTGTTAACGATGAGCCAACAACGACATAATCAAATTCTTCTATTTCTTCAGTCATTAGGTGTCAATGGTGTTTGAAAGGTTGTTTCACTATATTATTGAAATTAGTTCTCTTGCTTTTTTTTCATAGAGTAACAAAATATGTACAAATTTTGATTGCCCATTTAATGAGCTCACGTGATATATAATATTCATTATCCACAGGATTACAGTCATTAGTAATCATCACCAAATGATACAATCTCCTTCTTATGTGGGTGCAACAAGATTGTATGCTCAGCTTGGGCAGTCATAGAACCAGGAATATCAACCAATGGTAAGTATTCTTGAACAACACCGCTCATAACCAAATAATCTAGATCATCGTAGTATTCAAGAGATAATTTTAGTTTACTTTCAGATAAGATGACTTTATCCAAGTATCTCTTACACCAAGGTAATGAGCCAAAATGGTCCCAAATGGCCTTCAATAATCTATCCTGCTTGTTTTCAAATATGACGTTTGAGTTTTCCTTTGATGTGATCTTCTTTGGAATTTTACTCATGTTTATGGCATAATGAGAACCTTCACCGTCCAGGTATACATAACCTCTACCAGTTGTACCGAAAGTTTCAATGGCAAAATGTTCAAATTCTTCCATCTTGGTTGTATCAGAGTTTTTTACTATAGGCACAGACTTACCCCCATGGATAGTGTATGGTTTTATGTTGTGACCACATAAGTTTCTACAACACTTGACAGGCAATACTTCACCATTTCCTAGATCGACTTCATAGGACTCCATGACTTCTTGAATTTGCTCACCAATATCGCATAATCTAACATCAATTCCTGCTGCTTTGATACCAGTGTCTGTGGCATCTACAACGGCCTTCAATAAACTCTGGTATGGATTTTGTTCATTAGTTTTGGTTTGTTTGTCTGGCATGATGGTTGTCCAGGCCGAGTCAATGATATTACCGTTGATATGAACACCAAAATCTAATTTCATTATGTCGTTGTATTGCAAAACTGTGTTGTCGCCTCTGTTTGGAGTATAATGCGCAGCTACTTCGTTGATGGATATACCAGTAGGAAATCCTATCCCTCCGTTTTTAAAGGTATTCTTTTGCTGAGTGATATCTGTGGTGGAAGTGAATTTTCTGGTATTGTCTTCCAAGTTGTTCACAATATCAATCAGCTTCATCCCAACTGTAATCTTCTTTTGTATGTTTTGTCTCACTCTTCTGTGTATCTCTGCTGCTTGTCTCATGTCATCCCATTCTTGCTCATGCTCTGCAAGACTTTGGTTGTATCTTTCTTCCAATTTAGTTGTTCTGTCAAGATTATTGTCACCTTCAAAGTAATAGTTCGGATCGTAGTTTATCCACTTACCTTCAGGGAACTTTGTTCCCTTTGGGTAGAACTCTTCTATAGGCTTGATATCTTGGTTTTTCTTTTTTTTCTTTTTGTTCTTGCTCTTTGGTGGTCCAGCTGCATTGTCGACAACAGGGGAAGGTTCGGATATCGAAACTTCCTTCAATACTTCTTGTGTAGCTGTAATATCAGTCATTATCAAGGCTTATTGGTTTGCTATATGCTGGTTTTCTATGCAAAATGCTTATGGCCGAACGCCTTATAACCATATACTTAATGATTCGTTATAAGGGAAAATTTTTTACGCTTCACGATCGTTTGGCCATTTTTGGTAAGCGTTGATTAAAAGCAGTGAAAAATTTTTTTCGCATTGCTATAATAACTTCATTAATACTATTGAATAGTAACCAATACCAGCACATACTACACGTTAGAATTATTACTAGGTAGTGAAATAGAATGTTTAGCAGTTTTAAACAAAGAACAGGTCTTATATTGAATATAAGACCATCAGTAAAGGCTTATTCCTCTTCAACAAAAGGACAAACAAATAGCTTTTTGAAATTAGATGAAGTTTTAAAAACAGAGTTAAAGAAGAGACAACTTCAATCAGCCGAAACCGAAAACGATGAAGTTATTAAGGATATCAAAATGAAGCAATACTTGGACAACCAAGTGGGAAAGAATTTGAACATGGTCAGAGGAGTCAGAGGAGGAACCCAAATCAAAGTACAAAGTAATTTAAATTTATTCAACAATTCATTAAGTGCAAACAATGCCTCCAGATTTAATGAATCATTGAGTATGAATTCATTAGGTAAAGAAGATAATTATAAAGCTTTTAATTCCACAAAGCTAGTAAAGAAAGCTGCTATGACAGCTGTGAATAGTGTCAGTTCAAGAAATTCTTTAAGAGCAGCTTTTAACAAAATAAGAAGTATCCATGATTCCACCAATAAAACTTTCCATATCAAATTAAGACAAAGACATATGAGACCTTGTAAGGTTAAAAGACAAAAAAACATGTTCATTGGCAGTAAGAAATTTGATGAAGGTTTCTCTGACTACATGTCTACTACTTATGCCTTATTGAGAAGAGGTTATGGCAAGGAATAAGATATATTATTGAAAATAACTTGTATATATATAAACAAACAAAAGTTTCAATGTTTTAAATTAAAAAAAAAAGAAGAAGAAGAGTAACTAAAAGCTGTGTATATATATGCATGTGTTATTGTTGTTATTGGGTGATGTTTTGTTACAGTAAATGGTAACAATAATTACTCTTCTTATTCAAACTTTTTCGTTTTTTTTCACTATTCATTTTCTTACAATGTATGATAATTGATTAGTACTTGAAAGTTTGAATGTCCCCGTTAATAATATCAGTACTTTCACTTCTGTATATTTGAGTTGGACCAGCATGGTCAAATGGATATTTCTTAGAGTATTCAACAGTTTCTTTCAAAGCCAATTTCAAGTTCTTTAGTAAAGATTTGTCGATTTGGTAATGGAAGGCGATTCTACCACCCATGACTCTACAACCATACTTCAAAGCCTTCTTGACCAAGACATCAGGGTTGATTTTAGCAGCTTCTAAGTCAATAAAAACGAAAGAAGTTTCGGTAGGAGATTCCAAAGGAACATGTAGTTCATTGACTAAATAGTCGTTCATTTCAGCAGCTAAGTCATGAGAGTATTGTAGTTTGTTTTCCCAACCAGGTTGAATGGCGACCAAGGCCATGGATGAGATGATACCACTTTGTCTAATACCACCACCAACTTGCTTTTTGAAGTGGTTAGCCTTCTTGATAAAGTTGGCAGAACCTAACAAAACAGAACCAATTGGAGCACCCATAGACTTGGATAAGCACACAGAAATCGAATCAAAAATGGTTCCGTATTTTTTAGGATCGATATTTTGTTTAACACAGGCATTCCAGATTCTGGCACCATCACAGTGTAGCTTCAAGTTGTTTTCAATACAGAATTTTTTAATTCTGATCAATTCATCAAATGGGGTGACCATACCATGTAAGGTTTGCTCTAAAGAAATGATGAAAGTTGGAGCACCGTGGATATCACCATCGTTCTTGATGACCCATTTTTGAATATCTTCAACGGTTAGGTAGTTACCGTTCTTTGGAATAACAGGAGTGACCATGGCTTGGGATAACATAGCTAAACCGGCGGCTTCGTGGGTGTATATGTGGGCTCTGTAGTCACATAAGATAGAGTAAGGAGGTTGGACGTTTAGTAAGGTTCTGATACCGATTTGGTTTGACATGGTACCTGAAGAGCAGAACAAACCAGCTGGCTTACCGAAAATATCAGCAACGGTTTTTTCAAGTTGGATGGTGTTGATATCTTCGTTGTAAACTGCGTCACCAATACTGGCGAATTGAACTGCTTCTAACATTTCCTTGGTAGGTGTGGTGAATGTGTCTGATCTGAAATCATTGCTGGAGCTGTGGTAAGGTTGCATTATTGTTGTATGTTTCTACGTTAATTTTGTGTTATGGTTTCTGTGTAATTCCTACTCTTTATCTCCTAAAATCAACTTTCAAATCCCTCATCGTGAACGATGATTGAATAGTCTTAGCTAAATAACCATATTAAAAAAAAAAACCCAGTGCATATTTTAAAAAGCAATAAATCTAGAGTCCAATGACTAACGTTGAATCTCATGACATTCTCTTGTCTCGCCTATGAAAATTTTTCATGTTTTTTTTGGTGTGAAAACGGCACACCTTAAACGACCTTTTTTTCATATAACCCATGTATAGAGGGGAGGGTGTAATATTATGACATTGGGGGGATTGAGAGGGGGTTTATAGAGGTAGAATGAAAAGAAGTGGCTTAAGAACCAATAAAGTACAGAGAATAACAGCGTTGACTATGGATAAAGAAGCAGCATTTGAGCATCTAAGTAGATCTAAACTGAATAGCAACACATTCAAAGAGAAAAATTGGGTAAAAAAAAGCAGCCATACGCCTATAACGAGAAAATGGAACAAACCTATTCGACATTTAATAAACCAAAACAGCGTTAGTTCAAACAAGAGATATTTTAAGTCATATCCAAAGTATAAGACGTACTATTATCCTACAAAGAAGCTGTGTGATATCACAGGACTGCCTACAAAATATGTGAATGTGAAGATGTTTAGCATCTATTATTATAATTCCGAAGTATATAACTTCATCAACACGTATCTGAGCGAGTATGATGCTGAGATGTATGTGAAGTTGAGAAACGGCGATTGGGAGAAGTGATTTGTGGATGTGTGTGGAGTTAGGAAATGCCGAGTGGGAGAAGTGGTTTATGGATATATATATATATATGTGTTATTTCGGCACTTTTGCTTCTTTCTTTTGTAATATTAAGTTTTTATATTCTTCTATGTTTTCTTTTATGCTGTTGATCGTAGACAACATTTCTTCTTGTTGTTTGATAGCATCATTGCTATTAGCCGTGTCTTTGTTTACCAATGGTGTATTATATAGCTCTTTAATCTCCTTTCCGAGCTTATCAAATCTTTTCTTTTCGTTTTCATCCATCATTTTATACCAGTCAAACTATTATATGTGTCAATGTAGATACAGTTAGCTTCCCTTTTTGGTATTCTATATTGGCTATTTTCCGTGTAGTTCTAGCTTGTGAATACTTCACGTGCCGCTCTAACTCAGATTACTTCTCGTGTTGTATGTCGATCAGATAGCTACCAAAAAAAAAAAAATAACAACAACAACATGAAATTTGGCTCTAGGGAAAATTTTTCAGCTCTATATTTTTATTATTGAAATCACTTTTAATAAATATGAATAACCACCAAACACATCAAACAATGGCTAGATTCAAAAATTACAAGTTTGTTTCTTTGGCAATTGCCGCTATAATGCTTATAGTTCTTTTAAGAACTTCAAACTACGACGAAACACCAGAAACTTTGACCAGTGAGCCTGTTAAACCATCTAAAAGTTTTGGTAATTCTATTATAGATGCCATTAATGAAAACCTTACTCCTTTATTACAACCTTCATCATCTGATGATTGTGAAACCGTTCACGTTATTGTTGTAGATGCTGGTTCATCAGGTTCAAGAGTCCATGTCTATGATTTCGAGAAATGCCCGGGCTCATCCAAACCTGTATTGTTAAAGGAACATTTCAAGATGTTGAAGCCAGGTTTGTCTTCATTTAAGGAAGACTTTGAATCTGCTGCTGAGTCTTTGATTCCTTTATTGGACTTTGCTAAGTCTGTTATTCCGGAAGATAAACAAGGTTGTTCCCCTATCGTTGTTAAGGCCACTGCTGGGTTAAGAATGTTAGGAGAAAAAGAATCATCTGCTATTTTATCATACGTTGAAATATTTATGAAAGAGAATTACCCATTCAAATTAATCAGTGAAAACCCTGTTTCTATCATGGGTGGTGATCAAGAAGGTGTTTTTGCTTGGATTACCACTAACTTCTTATTAGGTAACATTGGTAATGGTGTCAATTTGGGAAAAACCGCTGCTATTTTTGATTTAGGTGGTGGTTCAACTCAAATTGTATTTGAGCCTATCCTAAAAGACAAGAAGTTTGTAGAACAAGAATTCAAATATGATTTGAACTTTGGTATGAAAGAAAATTATGAGTTGTATCAATACTCACATCTAGGTTATGGGTTAAATGAAGGTAGAAATAAGATCTATAATGAAATCATTGACAACAATTTGAAAAATAGTGTTATTACCGTTTCTAGTTTACAAAAGGAAACTTTGGACACTGTTTTAGAAAACCCATGTCTACCTCCATCAACAAAGTTGAGTGACATTAACGTTAAATTAGCCTCTGGTAACCAAATTTCAGTTTCTTTCAAAAACTCCAATACCGAAAAAGATTCTTTCTTGCAATGTAGAGCTATAACTGAAAAGATTTTGAAAAAAGATACTCAATGTTTAACCCAACCTTGTTCATTCAATGGTATTCACCAACCTTCTTTGGTCAAGGAATTCAAAGATACTTCTGATTTATATGTCTTTTCTTTCTTCTACGATAAGACTGTTCCTTTCGGATTCCCATTAAATTTCAATTTGAAGGATTTGAGAAACTTTGCTGAAATTGTATGTGGTGGTGAAAATTCTTGGAAACAAGAGTTTTCCTCAATCATCGATACTTCTTTACTAAAGGATGAATTAGAATTATGTATGGAATTAACCTTCCAATTTGAATTATTGCATACCGGTTATGAAATTCCATTAGAAAGAGAACTAAAAACTTGCCAAAAAATTGATGGTAACGAAATTGGTTGGTGTTTAGGTGTTGCTTTAGAAATTTTAAGTGATGATTCTTCCTTCCAATGTGGTGTCAATAAAGTTGAAACGAAAAATCAAGATTTGATTGAAGCTGCTAACAAAGCTAAAGAAAAAGAATCTTCCAATATAGTTTCTCTTGATTAGAGTCATGAAAGAAAGAAAAAAAAAACAACAAAAAACTAGTTTTCGGTATTTAATAAGTATATATTGAATTAATGTAATATAACATAATTGATTCAGACATATTCTCATTTTTTTTTTAAACACTAGTAACAAAGCTCTTTTCAGTCTTTGGTATATACATTAAGACTGGCTGGTGCAGTAAATGTGTCAGCATGAAGTCGAAAAACGTAAACCTTACTTACAAATTATAACATCAGAAGTATTGCCTTATTTTTGATCATTCACAACCTTCAATTGCCTCTATACCATATGCCTAGTGTATGAAGTTTGTGAGTAAATCCGACGATCACTGGGTTGATTTTGAACCAAAGACACAGTGCTTGCATCAAAATCATCTCAATTAGTGTGAAAAACAGCGATAAAACAGTCTATATGCCACGTGTTCATCTTTCAATAATGAAATCTTGCACCAAAATGGCTATACAACTACTGCTTTCTTTTTGTCATCTCTCTTTCAGTGGCTTGTTACTACTTCGTCTTATTGATTATCGGATATAAGCTCTTTATCCTAGTTGTCTAACTCCGCTATGCTTTCCCTTTTAGGACATACGGCTTATGAAAAATCTCGGAGGACATTAAAAAACTAAATTCATACGCCGCATAGAGAATGTATCACATTATTTGAAAACGAAGACGTTTCTTTAAAATACCATAATTTCAATTCAAAAATAACAGTACATCTTAAAAACAAAAAAAACTCCCCAATCTTAAAGAACCTAATTCAAATAAAACAACACGTAATGGTGGAGGATAAAGACGGAAAAATTAATAAAGGTCCAGCCTGCGATAATTGCAGAATTAAAAAGATCAAGTGTGATCATGGACAACCTTGTGGTCGTTGTTTGAAGGCACAAGAAAGAACCATAAAGAAGAATCGTGTATGTAAAATACAGCTACCTTTACTGAAATGTACATATGAATATAAGATAAATACGGTAAAAAGAGATGTGCAGCATTCCGAAAAAAGAGTTTCTGAAAGGCAAATAAACAGTTTGTTAAACGATAAGATTAACGATCTGGATCAGATTATTCTCAAAGACGAGACAATACTGAATAAAATGGATATGCTCAAGAACTTGAGTTTAGGTGAGATAGAAAAGAAATTAACATCAAAAGACGAAAATAATCAAATGGTACAGATGCTCAACGGTATAGCCACAAATTTGAATTTTTTGATGAAAAAGGATCTAAAAAGTGAAAAGCAAATTTTTGAAAACTCAATTGCTGACATTTACTCTAAAGTTATTGAGTATGATATTCAAACAAATAGTATTCTTAAAAGTCTGAAAAATGAATCTGCTTTCAATTTTGAGTTCCAAAGCTCTGATAAGAAGATAATTAAAAAAAGTCAAAACTCAAAATTGGGCAAAAAGTTGGGTATAAAAATATCCAAAAATGACCATAAGGAAGATGAATTTCCAAAAGCTAGCACATATAATCAAGTAAAACCAGAAAATAAAGGGTTACATAATTCATTCCAGGAACAAGAAAAAAATTTGCTGCATAATGCCTATCAAGAACAAGAGAAGGAAGGATTTGACTCAGCATTCATCAATCATTCCAAAGTTCACGGAAAAGCATCTTTAAAGTCTAAAATTTCTGAAATAACAAATCCAGAAATTCTATCGAATTTGCTAAAATCTACTAAAGCCTACTCAAACGTTGCTTATTACTTATCAAGAATAAAGCATTTGTCAGATTTATTAAAATCAGATTCTGAATTATACTTAAAGAAATTACTGCAAAATATCAATCAGCCAGTATATTTAGACGTCCCTTATGAATTATTTGATTTGCTAGTCAAAACTTATGATGAAGATTTGCAATACTGGAACTTTTACATTACTAAAAGTCTTTTAAAAAAACTGGCGTTTCATTTCAAGCATGATCAGAAAAGAATGAATGAAACAGACGTCTTTTTGATGAACGTAATTTTACTAATGTCATGTCAAGCCTTAAAGTTTACAGTGAACCCACGATCCAATGACTCTAAACAATATGACAAAGAAAGTATACAGGAATGGGAAACAATATTCTTATTAAATTGTTTAGCTTTTTATCAGAAACTGTTAACCTTCCCCAAGCCAGTTATTAATCCTTCACTAGATTTTGCTATGTTATTTGAAAAAACATTGAGAAAACTACAAGCATTTTTTTTATTGGGTCACTATTTCAATACATCTCCATGCCCAAGATTGTCTGTTCACTTGTTTTCAATTGTTACTACTATTGGGCAAGATTTCAACTATGACAACTTGGGAACTTATGGGTCAAGTTTAAATATGGAGTTGAAGATTCAAGCCAGAAACTTGTGGATATGTTCATTTATCACTGAAAAACACATATCTGTCACATTTGGTAATCCAGAGTTTATTTTAGGGTTTGACTATAAAGTTATGATTGATGAAATTTTCAAACACTCTTTGAAATGTTATGATATCAAATTTGACTTTAATGAAGACGATATTCCTGTTGACTATAGCAATGCCAACACTCCATGGATTCAGTTTTTAAAAAAACAAAAAAGTGGACTATTGGTTATTGGGTTTTTTTTGAGATTGCAGTTGTTGCAAATTGAAACTGTTTATTACAAAACTATAGTGGCTTCCAAAAATGAAAATGAAAACCCTATGATTACTTTAAAGAAAGCTGAAACTTTATTGAAAGCATACGAGGATTTTGAAATTATTGCTAGAAATTATTTGGACATTGATTGTGACACATCAGTTGATGATTGGATCAAAAATCTGTTCAAAAGATTCAAAGAAAATAAGTTGAGCCATAAAGATAAGTTAAATGTTGATTTATCCACATACTTGTTTTTGACTTTGTATACCTTAAAATTAAGTTGTACCATTATAGTAGCTGACATCAGATGCAACTTAAAATATAATGATACATGTGATGAAAACAAATGCGATTTGGTATATTCTTTTACTGTTATATTAAGCACTCAATTAAGTATATTGGAATATTTACTTGAAACAGGATGGTCCTACTGTGCAAGTTCAGAAATTGCTTTATGCTACGTCAGTTGCTTGGCATGTTTATTTTACAATTCTGTATTGGATAAAGATTACTTTAAAGTCCACATCAAAAGAATGATGTCTATTATAAAAAAATTTAGTACTATATCTGCTGAACAGTACTTTTTTGATCCTGTAAAGTGGAATACAGCTGCAGCCCATTCAATATTCTTTATGAGAATATTGGCTGCCTGTCATCCTGACATTTTTGAAGAAGTATTACAAATTGATCCAAAGACAGTGTTTTATGAAGAATATGAACAAGCTTATGAGAGTATTAAAAACTTCAAAACAACTTCATTTAAAAACATCAAAAAAGGTAAAAACTTTATAAAAGATCTGAAGGACTCAGAAAAAGTGTTTTTTACAGACTCATCGATATACAATCCAAATGTTGTTACACAATCACCCTTGCAGGATATTAATAATTATACCACAAATGACAAGCAAAACCCATTTGTTGAAAAAAAAGAAAAAGTATACATGTCTCCATTTATGGTGAATACTAATTCCTTCCCATTCAGCCCTTCTGTCATATCGTTAAACAACAACTCTGACAACGATGATTCCAATCACACTCTGAACAGATGGCTTTTCAAACAGTCGTTGGACAGCGAAAGCAGTAATGATGACACAGAATCAGACAAAAGATTATGGAATTTGCTTGATCCTAAATGTGTATTCAATGTTAATGAAGAAGAAAAACTGTTTACTCGACGTAACTCTTATGAAAATAAAAACATGTTTGATAATGAATTAAAGTATCCAAATGAACAGCAAATGTTTGCTGTCAGTAATGATTTGGATAGTTTGATGAAGTACAATTTTTATACATCAAGTGTCTTCAACGTGGATGACTTTCTAAAGGATGATATGCTATTTGATCAAGTTGACAAAGAAGGTATTTGAATTATGCTTATTATAACTATAAAACGCTTATATATACTGTATTTTATTTAACGTAGTCCGAGTTTTTTCACTACGATTTTTTTTTTTTTAAATTATTAAGTAAATATACAAAGTAATAAGTAAAACATCATACAACTAGGGTTCTACTTGGGGAAATAGAAGAACCAAATACAGTCGGCTCATAGATATCATACAACTCAGAATGGAAGAAAAATCTACAGAGAACAAAACGCATATGATATGTGACAGCTGTAGAAGCAACGATATGATTTGTTCAGGTACTTTACCATGTGATAATTGTTTTACGAAACAATCTTCATCTTCAATAATCATAAAATGTACATACAACGAGGATATCAAAAATAGATTGAATAGATTAAACAAAGTAAGTAACAAATTTGTATACAGTTCTATTAACGAAAAAATGAACAAGCTGCAGAGCATCATTTCTGGTATTGATTATTCGATTGTTGACAACATTCTTAATGAAGCAATAAGATTAAATAATCATAATGTAGGGCTTTCAAGCAAAAAACACTCGTTGAAGAGAGGAAGATCTAACGATGAGAGCCAGGCTCAAGATGGAAATGGCCCCCAGTTGATTAAAACTCTGAAAGATTCTACAAAGATTTTGAAGATGGGTATCAAAGTTAACAACACATCTACACCTAATTATACAAATAGTAAATACAACAAACCAAACACTCCAAGAACTTTGGAGCTTGGAAGTGTGTTTTTGGGTGAGGAGGGCCAATTGGACCAATGCAAATCCAGTTTTAAGTTATTTTATTACCTTAATCCTTATCATCTTAAGAATTTAATACCTAGGATCAAAAGTAATAGCATAGGAGAATATACATCAAGCATAGATGCGTCTGAAGTATTATTTACTTTAAATGCTTTGCTACAAAAGGATAACGATATTTATGTTGAAAATTTGTTCAGATCTGATTTTGACTTACAATTCCGTTCTCAAGAAATAATGAAAATATCTACAAAAATCATGGATTTCATCAAACCTAAGGTATTTGAAAGTAATGATTTTTTCTTTATTAGATCACAAAGAAGAGTCACAAAACTTTATGATTTATTCGAAAAATTTAATGCTGATACGGATGATAATGAATATATCAAAATGAAAGGCAAAATGACCATATCCGAAATGAATTTGATTTTTACAATTTTGCTGAATAACATAACCCTTTACAAAAACGAAAAAGAACACGACATATTATTCTTTGAAGAATTGGTTTTAACAGAAACGGTTTTGCTAAAGTATGTGATTGATTTTTATAAGAAGTTCACTGTAGTGTCCAGAAAATCAGACAATATAGAGAACAATGTTTACAATATCCAGAGTTTGTTGCAATTTGCTTTCTATTTAGAAAATTCGCCGTCACCCAGAGTATCGGCAAGGATTATATCTTCATGTATTTCCTATATCCAACTACTACATTATAATGACAGTGATTACATTAATCAACTTTTACCTAACGAGGAACTAGAGTATCCTGAGACTTTGAAATTTCAAATAAGAACATTATACTTGACTACTTACATGTATGACAAAACTATTTCTTTGAGGTCCCACAAACCTGATTTTTTATACAATAAAGATGAGGTTTTTACTATAATGAACCACCATACAAGAGATTTGCTAAAATATTACAATTATGGGTCTTTTTTAAATAAAGATCAATTAAGTTCTGACGAAAATGCATATATCAACATTCTGGACAGCAACACAGAACTTTATAAGCAGATGATTAAAAAAATAGATGGATCCAATATAATTATTCAGCATTTAAAGCTGAGGGTAAACTATTTGCACTCATTGGCTTACAAGTACTTGATAGCAGCAAGGAATGAGAACGATTCTATTGAAATCACTCTTCAAAAAAAATCCTTAGTTCTTGATAACTTGCATACTTTTAAAGTAGAAGTGAAGAATTTGTTTGGGATCACAGAATTAGATCAAGCCATTGATATAGTCTTTCACATCAACAAGAGATTCTCAAATTGCGATACTATAACAAAGGTGAAGTTGGCATGGAAATATATAGTTACAGCTATAGAATATTATACGTTAATTTTGGTAATACACTTAGCTGATTTGGAAACATTACATCATGTGGAAACTGAAGAAGACATATCAAAAGCGTCTAGATACTGTGAGAATCCAATTTTTTTAAAAGCTATAGAAGATTGTTTGGAAACGAGTGTTTATGCCATGGAATTTAATGGTTTACATAAATACGAATCTAGCTCAGTGCTATTTTGTACATTGGTAGCTATATCTTCAGCTTTTAATGTTTGTATTTTTAATCAAAAGTTCTTTGACCAAAACAAAGAATTGATGATTAAGTTAATTAGACTTGTTACAAAAACGGCGTCTAAAAAGGGGTTTATCGATACTCTTAAATGGTCCGCTGTTTCAGTATTGGGCATGTCAATTATGAAAATATTGTTTGAGTTAAATTCATATGACGATGTTAGCAAGGCTCTTGAATTCAAAGTATTGTTTAAAGATGAGTACGTAGAAACAGTTGAAATACTGAAACAAGCAAGTAAGATGATTTTGCATGCTCTGGATACAAAGAGATTTAAAGAATATGTAAAACAAAGCAAGATATACAATAGTCAAAGAGAAGTTAAGGATATTTATCATTCTAATGTGAATGATGACGAAATGATTGACATTTTCAAATCTCCATATAATGGAAATGATAACGATTTCTTAGAACCATTTAATTTGCAATTGTCGAAAGAAGATATGGATAATTTGAATATGGAGATAGAAAGCTTCATGGATAATGAAATCATGAAGTTGCTGAGTCAAGAAATCAATGAGCCTGAAGAAAGGAAGGATTAGTATGTATCTGAATTGTATTTTTTGTTAGATATTGTGTTATTTATATAGTTTGTTGGGTGACAAATTGATAAAGAAGCGATTAGTGAACAGATGTGGGGGAAAGGTCACGTTTTATAGCTTATGTCCGACAATAATAAAACACGTGATTTACAAGTAGCTCCTATGTCCGATAGTGTCACGTGCTGTAGCTTAAATCCCAAATCCGATACCGTCACGTTTTGCTGTTGGTCCTATGTCCGACAAAAGTGAAAAATCACGTGTTTTAGTCGTAAGTCCGGTGCACACAAGGCAACAATATTCTTTTTTTGATTTGTTTTTTTTTTTTTTTTGCCGTTCCGAACATGTGAGGTAAAATTTCTTCGCTTTGTAAAATGTCAAGTTAGGTTTTCTTTTTCGATGTTTAGCTAATTTAAATGAGCTTTATAAATCAATATTACCCTCCCCAAAGAACTATCCACAGTATTTCATAGGTATAACGAGAATTTGGCTAGCATCAGAGGTAATCTATACATTTTTTTGCGTGAGCTACTACCTATTTAAAACAAAAAAAACCCAATATAGTTAATACATTTTAATTAATGTCGGATAAAAACGAATTTAAGCAGATTAAAGTCGAGCAAGTTTCTGATGAGATAAGTTTAAATGCTGATGTAATTACGACAAAAAAGGTTTCCAAAGTCTTAAATCCTAAAAAAAACTCTACCGGACATAGACCTGTTACTTCATGTACACACTGTAGACAGCATAAAATCAAATGTAATGCTTTGGAAACTTTACCACAACCATGTGCAAGATGCTTAAAGATGAATTTGGTATGTGAAGTGAATCCAGATTTTAAACCACAAAAAGGATCACAGTTAACCATTCTTAAAAATGATATCAATGATTTGAAGATGAAACTTAACTATTTGGTTAGGAATGAAGGTATAATAGCCAATTGTATAAAAGTAAACAAAGAAAGCGATGAATTACTGTCGAAATTGAATGAAGTGAAATATCTTCCAAATAGAAGCACTCAAAACGGAAATGATAAAAATGAAGAACTCAATATAAATACAAAATTTGAACAACTTCCTTTGCTGCTGCAAAAGGCTATATCATCATCAGACAAATATTCTATAAAGCAGAGTAAATATATCAGCACGACTGGAATTAACTCTCCAAGTGAATCTATAACCGGAAACCCAAACAGTATAAACAGTATATTAAACCAAATTAAAAGCACAACTGATTCACCAAGTACAACAAGCTCATATTCATCAAATAGACATGCAAACACTAAACAATCTAAAAGCTTTACTTTAGGAGATATAACATTAACTTTAGAAGAAGCCACAGGATTATATGACAATTTTCAAAAACGATACTTAGATTTTTTCCCCATAATAAAATTAACATCAAATGTAAAAGAACTGTATAAGCAGTCGCCTATTTTGTTTTGGACTATTATGCTAACGTCTTCTTTGTCTTCAACAACTCCTGAGTTATACCTAGCTTTGTCTGATTTAATAAAAATAAAAATCATGCAAAAGTGTTGGCTAGATACACCAAGATCAGCATACATAATACAAGCTTTGTTGATTCTATCGTGTTGGCCACTCCCAAGTCAAAAGATGATGGACGATTGTTCCTACAGATTTTTAGGTTTTGCCAAGAATCTTTCGATGCAATTGGGATTGCATAGAGGTGCTTTTATGTGGGAGTTTTCAAGAACTCAAACAATGTTGAACAAAGATGAAAAAAATAATGAACAAATTAATGATGATGAAATTAAAAACGATAATGAATTATGGAGAACAAGAACATGGATAGCCATTTTCATTCAAGAGCAAATATGGAGTAGTCTTTTAGGTTTACCGAACTCTACAAAAGTTGATTTCTTAGTCAAAAAGGCTTTGAATGAAAAAGATAATGAAGAGCTAATACCTTTAAGACTAAAGAATTTACTACTTTTAACCAACTTTCAAAATAAGATGCAAGAACAATTGGCGTCCAATGTCAATTCTCAAGATGGTTTATACGAGCATGAAGAGAGATATCCAATAATAGAAGAGTTAATGAATGAATTACAGCTTATGATGAAAACTAGAAACTTTGAAAATGATAAAATAATGGAAATTTACTACTTGTATGTTAAAATGACATTAATATTTTATTATTTTTTACCTTCTAATGAAAATTACGACTATAGTCTCAAAGACGAACTTCTGGCTGAAAAAGTCACAGAAGCATATTTAGCTGGTGTTAAGGTAGTTACTTTAACCACAAAGCTATTACAAGAAGATAAGTATCAATTGTTAGAATTACCTATCTACATAAGAAATTGTATCACATACACTTCTTTGATGTTATTCAAATTATACTTGACTCCACTATTGAAAGAAACTTATGTCACTTCTTGTAGACAATCTATTGTAACAGTACACAGATTCTTTAGAAATCAATACTTTGCTTGGACTTCTGTTGTTGAAAATGATATTTCAAGATTAGGAAATGTTTTGGAAAGACTAAACTTTGTCTTGATAGCTCACCCTGAACTATTTATACAAAGAATCAACGAAAAAAACACTTGCAACGGGCTGATTACCAAGATGAGATCCCATTTGTCCAATACTCTATTTTATGATTTAGTTTGGTATGTTCACGAAGCTAGAAAAAGAGAAAACGATCCTAGTTGGAAAAGAGGTTTGTTGAATACTGAAAACAATGATAGTTTTGAAGAAAATCGTAAGAAAAAATTGACACCACTACCATTTTACAATCAAATCAGCAAAGATGATTTTGAAACAGTGACGGTTACCACAGAAGATGGAATTTCGGTTACTACATTGGTTCCAACCAAACAAGCTATCGACAGAGCTAAGAAAGAATTTAAGTCTTTGAGTATACAACAAAAAAAGAGACAAAATCAAATTATGCAGCAATATGGTGTTATTGAAGAAGAAGAGGATGAAGATGCTAGCACTGAAGAAGATGGCAAAGAAGGAAGTCTAAAGAAGGAAAAAAGTACTAAGGTTAATGAGAAATTCACTACCATGAGTTTGTCTCCTGAAATTGCTAAAAACGGTATTAATACAAACAACATTGCCAATGTTAACTCTCCTAGAACTAGAAAGACCTCGATTCACAATAATGAAAAATTGTCTGTGTTGAAATCTAGCAGTTTTTTGAATATGACTAATACCTTCAACAACTACTTTGAAAACAATTCTAAATTGCCAAATCAGCAAGACGATATGCTGATTATTAACGGTATTCCATTAAACATGTTGAATGAAACAGGTGGATTATCTACTAAGGAAACCAGCGACAACGAATTATTTACCTTAAGTGGCAAGATTGATCCACAAATGTCTAGATCCGCAAATGGAGCCGATGCCAATTTGTTTAAATCCTTGATGGAGCCTTCTATAAACCATGCCAAACCAAATTCCTTGTTTTCAATAAATGGTGAACAAACTGTTTTGGCCAAGACCAGCGATATTAGAAGTCATAGTAACAAAAGCAATTTAAATTTTGTAAACTCACCTTCTTCTCCAATAATGGGAATCAATAGATTTGTTAGTTATTCACCGGCAGCCACTGATCAAGGTTTGAAGTTATCGGTGCCACCTCCAAGTTCTTCCAGTGCAACAATTTTGAGTAAGCAAGACCCAACAAATGAAACTGTTTTTAACAATAATAAACCTGGTTTGATTCATGAACCACTGTTTAATGGCAGATCAAACAGCAATTTAAGCTTTAATGGAGGCTCGCCTAAGCAGGTCACTGTAAATAAACTGCCTTCCTTGAAGTCCATTGTTGGAGAAATATCTAATTCACAAAAGAAAGCTAGACAACAAAGTGGAACAGGAAACCAGAAGAATGTGAAAAACGAATTAGACAATTTATTGCTGCAACAATATAACGAATGGATGAATGAAAACAACAACAATGATAATACAGATGATATATTAGGTTGGTTTGATAGTAATATGAACAATGAGTTTTAAATAATGATATATAAATACTAATGATGATAACTACCTTTTTAATGACAAATATCTTTCTTATTGGTGCAGTATCTTATAGATGATACCAATGTTAGCAAAAATCATAATACAAATACCGTATACGATTAAACAGAGAGATAATAGCTTCCAGTGTTTGACGGATCCAACCTGAACAATTTCATCTTCATAGTTCTTTATATTTGTATCTTTGATTAAAACGTCTTTAATAAACTCTGGATCGCTTTCAATTCTAGAAAATAATAAATAGGAAAATAGCCCTGGTAATATAAAGGCAATTAAGGTAGAACCAGTACCACCAATGAAACCCAAGACTAATCCTAAATTAGTTAAACTTATGGCTATAAAGAATCCAATGATAATAACAGAGATGGTTATTACTTTGAACAGTAAATCAGGAATTTCTAAATGGGAGCTATTAGTTTGTTGTTCCAAGTTCAACTCTTCTTCATTTAATAAAGTAACAGATTCATTGGTATCAACTTGCTGTAATGAATTAAAGCTTTTCTTATTTTGGAAATGATTGTAAATGTTAAATATAGATAATCTACAAGGATACATTTGCAATGGGTAAGCTAAAGTTACTAATACAACAATGCAAAATCTTCCCAAAACATTAAAAAAATTATTCATTTCATACATCTTAATAATGTTACTTTCAACATTATCCCCAAATGTCAAGTAACCTAAAGTACCAACAGTTAAATAAATAACTAGAGCTAAAGACATAGCCCTGACAACAATTTTGGAAAAATTGTTGAAATTTGAAGCCTTTAATTCATTGAAGATGGAAAATGTATTATGTTGGCAAGTGAAAGCAAAGACAGATATAGGGAAAGAGGTCAAGAAATTGATGTCTTTGTAAGATTTCTTTGGTTTTGCCCAATATATTTTACCCTTTTGGTCGTTATCCTTATAAACAAAGGCATTTATTATAATCATAAAGCATAGATAAACAACCGATATCAAAGCTACCATAGAAAATCTCTTTAAAGACGATATCTTCTTGATGAAGCACAACGGCATGATTATACAAAACAATGAGAAGGAAATAAAAATTGTTCTATTGATGTCTAGTTTTGGAGCAAAATAATGCAAAATTTGAGGCATTAAATCACCAATAACTATCAGGTATGATATTGAAACACCAAAACATTTGATGGCTATGGCTATATCAAATAATACAATTTTATTGCTATTATTGTCAAATAGCAAATCCCCAATACTCTTAAAACTCAACTTTCTCTTGGTTGTTAAAGTCGGTAGCCAGTTAGATAGCTGGCATTGTAAAATTAAACCAGTAGTGGACATTAAGTAAGAAAATGTTAATAGCACCACTGATAAAATTATACCGTTGTTCTTGTAGAAGAAAGGTATAGATATTAAACCTGTACCCAACGAGGTGTGTAATAGAGCCTTTACAGCAGTATTGATTGATGACATTTTGTTTCAAAAAAAGAAAGAAAATTAACAAAAAAGGTAATGTTTAAAGCAAATAAAGTGTTTTGTTTGGCATGCTAGAGTTGTATTTGCTTATATGGAATACTATAGAAGTTAGCAACAATCTAGAGATGGCTTTGTCGAAAATGAAAATTTTGCTGAAAAAAGGCAACTTCGGAATTTAGCGAGAATTTAGCACTCATAACGGCGAGAGTTGCACGTGATCAGCAATGGCAGTCGTCAAATGCTTCCATCTCAAGATTGAAGTAGTCACTTGAGTGTATGGATGTGGAATGAATATGAGATGAATCTGTTGTTTAGTTGATGAAGGTAGTCCTTGCTTATTGAAAGACTCATAATTAACTGGGGTTTTTTTTTGCTGGTGATTGTGTATTTTTTTGCTAGAATTGTAAGCACTGGTAGAGGAAATAGCTGATGGTTCTTCTATATGCCAAGTTTACTATGATTCTCACTTTTATAACAAAGGTTTACATGCTTTTTTTTTATTATTATTTCAAGAAGTTTTAAATTAAGAAAACAATTTCGTTGGTTTTGAAGATTTTTGAGAGTAGTGACAGAAGACTTGTATAAGCTATTGGTAGCCAACCAAATAAAGGTGATACAGAAGGTATTTAGTATGTTAGAATCATGCATGTTAAAATAAATAATATAAAATTTAAAAAAATTGGTCGCCTTTATGGCTTATAAAGCTTTGATTTTATATGCATTCAGGTTTTCAAGACATACAATGGGTTACAACAATATATAGGTATACACTGTTTGAAAATGGTACAATTCATATGAGTTTTAAACCCTATTTCTACGATACTCTTTTTTGAAGGATCAATCAATCTGTTTAATATTTACGGTTATTCTATAAGTAACTCTTAGTTGTATAAACTGCAATGCAATAGTAATAGTTGCTACGACATGACTATACAATCCATAAACACAGAAAACAATGTTATTCATAACCTTATTTTTAACAATAAATTGCAAAATATCTATATAAATCATTTTCAAAAAAATTCTCTATTGACAATAACCACAAAAGTACTTTACCATATTGTTTTGTAAAGCCAGTAAGAAAAAATGTGGTTGTCTCCTGTTGTCAACTGACTTTTTTAGTTTAATAATATAAACTATGTTAAAAATATCTGTTGCTGAGGCAAAACAAATTACAGCTTCTTTTTCTTCTTTTCTCTATAACAATGTACAATTTAATTCTACAGCTTTCTAGTTATTCACTACATATCACTTCCTTAGTGATCTACCTACCGCTAAAAGTCTTGAACCAATATATAGTCACGATATTTCAACTATTGCGATATTTCAGATTTGTACTAAACATACAACAAATTGGCAATAATAGTCAAACCTGTATATTATCTTTATTTTTTGATATTTCTGTTGATTCATTAGCTTTAATCATCACGCCGATACAGCAATGTTACTGTAGTATTGAACCATCAATCAGTCAAAATTATCAAAAACACGTGACATGTGACTAATAAACGGCTATATTGAAATTCTTCACTTCTTTTTTTTTTTCAGAATAATTCAACTTCGATAAATCATAATCATACAACCAAGACAAAAAAAATGAACTCGATATTATCTTTACAGTCTCATGTGGTGCATGGGTATGTGGGCAACAGAACAATTCAGCCAATTTTAACATCCTTGAAAGTTAATATAGATATTATAAACCTTATACAGTTTAGTAACCATACAGGATACAACAATCATACCGGAGAAATCACCTCTTCTGAAGAAATCATCAAACTTTTGGATGTAAATCTAAAGTGTGATTTCCAATACAATGGATACATCTTAGGTTATTTATCTAACAACAACAACTTGAAAAGCATTTTGAATTATTTGAAACAAGAATATCATAAGTCGTATAGAGATTACATAGTGATTCTTGATCCAGTCATGGGAGATGACAATGTGATCTATGTAGAAGAAAACATCATAAAAGAATATCAAAGTTTGATATGCAATGATAACATATTTACAAATAACTTAGTATTGACTCCTAATATTTTTGAGTTACAATTATTAACCAACTATGAGAACATTGTAACAAAGGATTTAAAAATGGATGATATTTATGAAATGAGCAGTAAAATATTTGAACATAAAAATAATCTGAAGCTGTTAATCGTAACAAATTTAAACGATTTAGTTTTATTTAACAACGATAAGTTTGTTTATATTATGTGTTTATTGAAGGACAAAAAGCTGTTGTTTAAAGTACCCAAATTTGATTATTATTTTACCGGTGTTGGTGATTTATTTAGTGGAGTATTGATGTATTCAATGCTGAACAATAAGTTGATAGATGATTTCAGTGACTTGAAGAATATTATTAAGAGTATTAATTACACTTTAAACTTAATACATTTAGTTCTACAACTTACTATAGACGATAGAAAAGACCTAAATAATCTAAGATTAGATGACAAAGATAGAGTATCTATAAACATGAAAGATTATGAACTAAAAATACTCAAAAGTATAAAATACTTGAAAGATATAAACAATGACAACATGGTTAATTACTTCGATGGATATTTGTCCTAATTTGTTATGAAACATTAAGAAAATCTTCTTTTTCTTTTTATAATCATATATATATATATGTATCAATAATAGTATTCATCTTCGTCTTCTAATAAATCATGATCGTGTTCACTGAATGTATACAAGAACATTATAATCTGGGAGTATATCAAAATATCACCTATCAAAGATAATATAAAACATTTTATGTTCATTATACCGGTATGCAATTGAACAACATTCAATCCAAGGAAGAACCATAAGAAAAAGTTGGAAAAAAATACATTGAATGTATCAAATCTGCTATCTTCATTGGTCTTTTTTACACATGTGTTGGGTATGACTTTTATAAAGCATTTTGGCAATATACTTAGGAATAAAAATAGAAGATTAACTAGGGGACCGTAGGTGTTGTATAAAGACACCGATAAGATAATGAATAAAAACCCTATGGATAAAACAGAAGATATGATTATAAGATTGGTCAGAGGCTTTGAAAATATGCTTCCTGTATTTTGGTTGTTGTTTAATGAGAATATAGATGACATTAGTGTGTATATATGTGTGTGTGTTGTTTGGTTTTGTTGTATTTTGATTTGAAGCAAGAAGAAGAAGAAAAAACGCCCCAGCGGATTTTAAAACAAAATGAGAAGCGACCCAAAACACGCGCTAATAGAATAACGTCAGATAAGATCACGTGCAACGTAAGCTTTCTATAGAATATATGACAAAGAGTGTATTCCAACATTAGCATTGGGTATTATTGTATATTAATGTCAAATTCTTCAGGCATAGAAGAAAATTAATGTGCAACAAAAAGAATCATGTTTTTAGCCTATGCATGTGTGCAAACTGGTTCATGTATATTGTAAGTAAACATCTTGTTTGCTTCAATTTATAAGTATTTCTTTGGTAAGAAAATAAGACATCAAACTTTAAAAACAAGACTGTATTTACTATCTTAAAATCAAAAATGTACACACTAAAAATCCATACTAAGAATTTTAAATTATAGTCATTTATTCACTCTTGAATTTATCCTAATGGCAGAGAGTAATGACAAAACTTTGCTGATTTTTTTTTTGCTTTAAACAGCTTGGATGAAGTAGTCATGCCAACATACGGGTGAATCCATAGGTTGCCATGACTACTTAATATTGAATATTGCTAATTTACCCTAAAGATACGTATTACTGATATTCTTATTCATAATTAGTCATACCAAATTTAAGGGGATGAGGATAAAACACACTAGATGAAGTATGTTTATTGAACGCTTTACTTTCAACATTTTGTTTACAAAAATTAAGGTGAAAAGTACTAAAAGTACTAAAAATACATTTCACCAAAATTCACTCATAACCAACTGTCGCTAAAAGTTTAAAAAAATGGGGTGATTATTTATTTTATTCATTATATTGTCCATCTTGTGATATTTACCTTGTTTGTTAAAAACAATAGAAAATAACCAAAAGTAATTGAAAACAAAAATATCGCATGATAAAATTTTACTTTTTGTCTTTGCATTTTATTAATAGACATCAACAATGAATCCTATTCATATAAATTGTTTACAAGGTTGAAATAATCAATGTAATGATAATGAAGAAAATATAATAACATAAACAATATTAAAAATAGTAAACAAGAATCCCAAAAAAAATTCACCTTTTTTCGCATTTACACTTTTACGAGAAATTTTACATTAATAGATTATTTTTATCGAATTTATTAATTATATGACTAGATATTAATTACGTTAATTTAAGTTTTGTACTTCAATAATGATAGTAAAGGTCCAAAATTAAAATTGCCGTGAGTGACCGAGTGTGGTATACATCGAAAAAAAGTTTAAAAACTGATAAGTGGTTATACGCGGTAAAGTTTACGAATATATCTACAGTCGGGTAATTTCTTTTCCCTTGATAAGGATTGTATTGGCAAATTTTTAACATTCCCTCTTATCTGAATCTATTACACAGGTCCACAGTAAACACCTAGTGTTATTTTTTTTTTCACATTATCTGTTTAAGGTCCAAAGGATACAAAATTAATACGTTTTATTAATCATATTATTGCTGTTGTTATACTCAGATAAGGATATATTTGGGAGAATGAAAAAGAGAGGAAAAAATTTAATAAGCTTATTTTTTTTCTCTCAAATGGATTTCCAACTATATGATTTTTGCTCACCAAAAAATACCCTCCGATAAATTTAAAATTTGCAATAAGTGTGACATTAAAAATGGTTCTCTTTTTTTTTTTTTGTTTTCCCTACTCATCATATATGGTGGGCATTAGAGAAAAACTTCACATGCAATACTTTTATATGGGGGTTACCGATTTAAAAGCAATGTGTATTTTTGTTTTCCGGGTGTAAAACTGCATAAAAATAAA
>ERZ794949.58-NODE-58-length-43212-cov-150.516950_pt1 | contig 43212 bp, 22 predicted proteins | sample MGYA00511363_ERZ794949 | MGnify/ENA primary metagenome ERZ794949 (study PRJEB30137, sample SAMN04331402) | food metagenome | isolation source: T1 must sample point D1 replicate B | place: Australia: South Australia ...
AAGATTTTTTGATTGATGAGATTGGATATGAACAGGTAACAATACAACTATGAAATAAAACCAAGTAATATTTCAAGGTTCGGTTATTAACGGTACATAATTTCTAATTGCTTCTGTTTCTTTTTAACTAACAAGTAAATGTGAGCTAGCAAAATCAGGTGATAACACTGATTGGAATCTTAATTTCTGTCACATTTCTTGCATTGAGAACTTTGAAATGACGTTATCATGGCAACAACTAATTCAATAGGTAATTGCCGAACCATAAATTATAAGGCGCTTAAAAAAAATCAGTGGAAAAAAAGAAATCTCTTGGTTTTTTTTTTTTGTTTATAACTGATAAGGAAAATCAGATACCAAAGAGTTGATCAGAACAAGAAAAAAATAAGTACATTTTTTCAGATGTCAACATTATATAAGAAGCCTCCTCTTTTTCTAATTGAAAAATAATTTATTCATGCTTTCAAAATTTAGAATTTGAGAGAGAAAAAATAATAAAGAAACCAACCATATTTACAAATCTCCTGTATAATATCAATATATAAATCAAAAATGTCCTATAGCTACTTAGAATCTTCCAGTTACGGAAAAGACAACGTCAAATTTTTAAAAGTTGTCAAGAACCCAAAAAACAACAAAGACCATGAAATCATGGAGTGCAATGTGCAAGTTTTATTGAAAGGAGAAATTGAGACTTCTTTCACCGAAGCGGATAACAAAGTCGTTGTGCCAACTGATACCGTTAAAAACACCATCTTAGTTTTGGCCAAGAAAAATAAAACTGAAACAATGGAAAAGTTTGCTGCTTTATTAGCTTTGCACTTCACCAACAAATACTCTCATATTACAGGTGTACATGTCAAAATTGTTCAACAACTATGGAACAAGTACCATGAACACTCTTTTATTCACGGAGGTGCTGAAACCAAAGAAATTGAATTAGACTACGATCAAGCCAAGCCAACCGAATACAAGCTAGTAACAATTTTAAAAGGTTTGACTGTTTTGAAAAGTACAAACTCCATGTTCCATGGCTTTAATGTTTGTGAATACACAACTTTGAAGCCTACTGATGATAGAGTTTTGTCGACAGATGTCTTAATGAAGTTGGAATTTGATCCTGCTAAATTAGGCTCTTTGGAAACTGTTGTTACCGGTTCCAAAGATGAGTTATTTATTGAACTGTTTAAAAACTGTAGAGATACCACTTTAACAATCTTTAAAAATGAAAACTCTGCTTCTGTTCAAGCTACTATGTTCAACATGGCCACTAAAATTTTACAAGACAATGAGGTTGCCAAGTTTGTAACATATGAATTACCAAACAAGCATTACATATTATTCAACTTGGAATGGTTTGATGGTGAAAAGAATGATAACGAGTTGTACTACCCATCTAGTGATCCAAACGGTTTGATTAAATGTACTGTTGGTAGAAACTGAGTGTTATATGTAAGACATAAATAATGAAACGATAATCAAAGAAATACAAATATCAGACTTCTTTTTTTGCATAGTTTTCTTTTTTTTTTTTGAACTTGAGATAGATTATCTCTTTTATATTTACAAATATGTTATATATACACAAAGTGAATGTACTTAACAATGTTCAAAAAAACAAAATCAAAAAAAAAAAAAAAAAAAAAAAACTGTTTTCAACAACCTTCATATTGACAGCTTTGTTATTCCTTTTTTTCAACTTAACCTATGATTTTTCTCCACCAAGATGTTTTCTTATTTTTCTGGTAAATCTTACTTTTTATTGATGGATCAAATGCCTTAGTTGCAAATTTTTGAGGTCTCAACACCCATTCCGGTTTAACTTTTAACAAGTACTTATAAATCGGTGGAGTTATTGCTGCTGTTATTGGAAGTCTTATAAATATCAAAGACTTGTGTATACCATAAGCTATAATAATTTCTTTGAATAAGTAATTGTTCACCAATTCTTTAGAGTATGTTTTAACAGATTCATACATGGATGTATCCTCAGTGATAGCTTCGGCATTGGCATGTGCTTTTTCACGTTTTTCTGTGGCTATTTTTCTCTTTTCTTCAAATTCCTCATGTATCTGGGCTTCTTGTTTATACTCAAATCCTAACTTTTTTTTTAAGTTATTATATTCTAAGGAAAGAGCTTCTTCACCAATATTATGTATGACACCGAAACAAATTGCAAAGTCAACAGCACCAATTATAAGGTAGGTAGCTAGAGATGTATAACCATACTTGGCAATAAGCCCTTTGATACCAGTTGCTGGTTGTTTAGTAGTTGAATTTACTTGGGAAGAAAATGTTCTTCTGAACATAAAAGAAGAATTCTTAGGTAATATAACCTTACGTAGAGCAAACATCTTTATTTCTTTTTTCCTTAAAGTTGCTTGATTGTTGACTGAAAAATTAATGAATTTATTTTGGTTTTTCAAATAAATTCAATAGATAGTAGCTTAATCAAAAGAATATCGAGTTATTTCTTTTTTATTTTTGATGAGTTATAACTTGATTGGTTTATAAATGATTTTGTTGAATATTATTCAAACGAATTAAAAATCATATTGGTAAAAAAAAAAAAAATAAATAAATGCTTTGAAAAATTCATACTCGTTTTAGAAAATGTTTATCTCCGAAACCCCTTTCCTTCAGTCTATTTTCAGCCATGCCGTAAAAGTCTCGCATGCTCATATCGTCAGCCAATAACCAAAAGAAAGTAAGAGATATTACAAAGTTAATTGTGAAATAAAACTATAATGTAGTGATCATACTCAATCATGAGTTTAGCTTCTGATTAAAGCTTTTATCAAACCGATATATACTTGACGTTAAAATTATCTCTTTCTACCTTCACTCAAAGCTTTATTTCTCTTTTCTTTTCTTCTCAATCTATCAATTCTCTTTTGATTTAATCTTTTATGTAAGATTTCTAATCTTTCTTTTTCTATTCTCTTTTCTTCTCTTTCTTTTCTAGCATTTAACTTTTGTTGTTTCAAATCTTGCTTTTCTTGTTTCATTTGGGCCAATTTATCCTTGAACTCTTTTTCCTTCAAAGCCTCTTCTTTTTTCTTATCCCAAGAGCTCTTCTTGATTATAGCATTATTTGGTTTTAAAGATTTGGTTACTTTATAAGCTTTCCAGCTTCTATTACTTTTATTGTTACCGTCCATTTTTTTTATTTCTTTTTTGTTTATATCAGATGCAAAAAATTATTGTAATTAAATATATCTTAAAGTGATTATATCAACTATTAGTTTAATTATATTGATTTTCTTGCAGGTTTTTCATCTATGTTCTTCAAACCATATAGGAATATACTTAATGTAAAGTCATTAACATTCAATTCAAATAATGTTATTTTTTTGCCTATGTGAAAAGAAGAATTCCCTAAAGAGGAAATTTTTGTATGGCAGGATTTATATCTAAATTTCTTTTTTTTTTTTTTTTTTTCTTTCTCTCTACCTTCACTTCTTTTCTCCGACGCTTTTAAGTTTCAATATGTTAACAATCTTCAACCAGATAATCCATTTATCTACTTCTGAAAAAAAAAAAGAATCTTTAACTACTGATTTGAAATACCAAAAATAAATAAAAATTATCATTATTCCTTTACATCAGTATATATACAATGCTTAGGAGATTGTCTTCTCGCTTGAATAGCAAATTGATCGACAAGAGATTTGTCAAAAACAAAAATCATAAATTTGAAACTTTGAAAAAGTCACCTACAGTCTTGAATGAATACACCGCTAAAAAATCACAATTGAAGGAATTGTATATTGCAAAGCTTTGTGGACCTGATAAATATGACATTTTAGCCAACAACAGAAACTTATTGGAAAACAAAAAATCAGTGATCAAAAATAACATATTAGCTGATGCAGAGCATAAGGATATTGTACCTGTAGACTGGGAAAACTCACCAAATAGTTTATCTAAAATGTCTGAAATTGGAGTGAACTATGTTTTATCAGGTGCGAAAATTAATACCAAAGACTTGGCAAATATAACTGTTTTATTTGAAAATGTTCCATATGTAACTTTAAAGAAATTAACTGAGAATATTTTAAAAAGATACCAAGAGTCTCGTCGTCCTATGCCACTTTCTGTTTATGAAAATCTTCTTCAAAACTACAAACAAAATAATGAAACCCCATCAACTATCGTTCCCCCAGATGTAATTGTTAATGATATTATAACTTTACTGGATTTCAGAAAACAGGAGATTGAATCTAAAATGGCTTTTAATGTGCCTGGTCTCGATGAAGCTGGAGAACTTTCCAGAAAACTCATATACGATAACGTTTTAGAGCAGCTACAAACTTCTTTAGAGTTTAAAAAAATGGTGTCCCCAGTATCTAATATGACTATCAGCGATGTTGGGTTTGGTGGAAAAAATGGTGTTTTAACTTTAGATAAATTTAATTTAGTGTTATCGAAGTTAACGTCAGCATTTGGCCAATGTGAACTAAGATCAGTTCACACAAAAGTACTAAAAATTCTGAGCTGTTTTAGCAAAGCTGACTCCCAATTTGAAGTCTTTTCCCACATGAAGTTTTTATCTGTTAGAAACAACTCTCCAGACGAAGAAGCATATGCAAGTTTACTGGATACATACATAAAGGAAAAAGAATTGTTTAAGTCAATTGATTTAGTTGAAGAATTCAAAGAAAATATGATGAAACATTACCAATCCATCTATTTAATGAATATAGGTCTTAATCAATTTTTAAAAGAAAAAATACCACTCTTGCCTTTACATTACAAGGATCCAGCTCATTTTGATAATCTTCACAAATTATTAGACGAATTGAAAAACAACAAAGGATTTTCTGATAGTGAGATTCTTGAATACTACATGGGTGTGCCTATATCATTGAGAGTAAAACTTGTAAAATCAATTGTTGAAACTTTAAAGTCGCCAACGTTCAACGATACAAATAATCAAGAAACTTTAATAAGTCTTAAGCGAAAAGCTTGGCACATATGCTATGGTATCATTCAAGAACTCTCAGTCTCAAAAAATGTGTCAGTTTCTAAAGATTTACTAATAGAATCTAGTGGCAATGATTCAACTTCAGGTTTAGCAATACCCCTAATAAATCACATTGATGTCAAAGCATCTACTAACAACGACAACGATACAGTTACTGATATTACCAAAGCTCATGAAGAAAATATGGTTTTGAATAAAGTGACTGAAGAATTCAGCTACAAATTTACCAATGTTTTAATGTCTTTGGCATCGATTGATAAGGATATTGATTTTGCTAGAGCTCTGTATTCAAGATTCTTTGATGATATTATATTGCCAAGAATTAAAAACTCTTCTGATATAAGCTATGCATTAGATTACAAGCAACGTGAATCATGGGCTGAAATTTTTTCAATACTGATGGAAACATATGGAAGTCATGAAAACATTGTGAAAAAATTGGACACTCAAACAAAGGTGACGATTGAACGTATTTTGGGTCAGGGAATCAAGTTAAATAACGGAACTAAAGTTGGATTTACAAGACTTTATCAGCAAGATACAATTATTGATGCAATGAGAAGTAAAATTATGAATAGCTTTGTGAGTGAAATGAGTAGCACGTCATTGCCTATCATGGCTATGCGTAAATCCACTGCTATTGGATTTTTGCCAATATCCCGTATTGAAGAAGATGAAGGCTTGAGACTTGCAGAGTCTGCAGCAATAATGAAGTGGCACTATTTCAATTTCAACAAAAAAAATCAATTATATGTTGATAAAACTGAAGTTCCAAAACCTTTCTTAGAGCAAATAAATACAATTGCAAAGATTGATAATGATATGGAAGCTTTACATAATCTACAGCTTTTGTTCTTCAGTTGGTATGTAGATCATTGTAAGAACGGTTTGCTAAACAGTGCTATGACCAATGAAAAAGTAATAATTAAGTATGTTGAAGTACCAAAAAACATGGCTCACAATAGCGAGCAATATAAAAATAGAATGGATGATTATTTTATTGATTTTACCAAGGTGTTCAAAATGTTAACTGATTATAAAAGCTCTTTTAGTCCTGATTTATTAAAAACTTTGTATTTAGAGAGTTTTAAATCTTGGAAAGCACAACACGTACTCAACAATCAAATGGCATACAATGTAGTTAACAACGACCCAGAGTACTTATCGCATACTTGGAATGAACAAACATCATTGAACAACTTAAACTTGTTAAAGAAAATGAATGTAGAAGGTCAAAAAGCTGAATTGGTTTTAAGCGATTCTAATCACGAATTTTATGATAAGTATGCATTGGCTTTGCTTTTAAATGATATGGGAACAGAAGGTTTTAATTTTATAGAACAAACTAAAAACATTATCACTTACAGTCCCCAAACATTGAGATATTATGAAGTTTTCTTTTTTGAAATCGAAGATATGGAGAAGGTGGCTAAAATTTTAGAAGTTAAAAAGCTTATGCTTGAGAAGCCTAAAATAGCTGTTGGTTCTGAAATTGTCTCTTTGTAAGACTGCTTTACTTAAAGATTATTATTTAAAAAAAAAGAACAAAAATATGGTTTAATCTTACATTATTAAACAAGAATTATATAAATAAGTATGTACAGGATTACCCTTGTAAATAAATAAAGATCTACATGCATGTAGCTTCTTTGAAGAAATAAAAAAAAAAAAATCCCCACAAAGCAATTTTTTTTTTATTAAAAACGTTTAAGCAAAGACGAGTTTTTATTGAACATCCTGGCTACTTAGTTCTTTGTACTTTTTGATAAAACTCAATGCCTTTTTGTATTCTGTCTTTGTAAACTTGCTCTTGATATCTGTCTTATTTTCCATGCTTTCTTCTAATCCACGTAACGCTATTTCAATTGACAACTTATCTTCAATAGATACATCTCCACCATTATCCAAAGTGTTGTTCATTTCCTTAAGATTTTCTGTTAATTCTTCATGTAGTAATTTGTTTTCTTCTTTTTTTAAAGCAATCAAAAATCTCTTCAATTCTAAATAATCTGATTTAGATTCTGCTCTTCCACTGACTTTTTTAGAAAATCCTTCACTGTCATGAGGCCAACAATCGTTTTTGTTGGCATTTTTCAAATCTTTATACAAGGTTTTTTCCAATTTTGACTTCCCTACACTCCACTTTTCTATTTTACCAGAAGGCGCACATAGAGCCATATCTACATGTCTTTTATTTAGTGATATGTTCATGATACGTGGGTATTCCGATGCGTTCTTTCCTATAGACCCAACTGGGTACATGTGTGTCTTGTTTTCAAAGGCGTTTTTTCTAGCTTCTTCAATACCAGCAATAGTTCCTGGATCATTGGATGTTCTTTCTACAAGCAAATAAGAATAACTGTGAATTGCAAAATCTTCTTTATTTTCTCTACCAGATACCATTCTTTTATAACCTTTATTATTAAATTCAGAACTAGATGGGTGCATATTAATTTTACCACGTGTAAGTTCTATCATGTATTTCGGAAGCATTACCTTCTTTTGGTTGGTACATGATTTCATTGCCTTTCCTCTTAAATGATGAAGTTTGTGATTATAAAGTTGTAATGGGCATGAGCCATGGTGAGAACAAGGTCCCAGTATGCTGTAATAGAATTCAGTTCTCATTAAAGTAGAATCGCCTTTTTGAGTCTCATGTTCCGTGATTTCGGTATTTGACAAAAAGTGATGAGGACGTGGAATCTTACCACCAGTTTCTAATAAAAACTTTTCTGGCTTGATTATATTTTCTCTAGCTTGAGCAATAACTTCAAACCCAAATGGGTTCCCCTTTTCGATCAAAACCAAATGCCCTTTTGGTGCTAGCAAATGAACATACTTTTTAATGTTTTTTGATATATCAGCTGTGTACTTATCTTCATTACTGACTAAAGCATGTTCCAAGATAATCAAGTCGTAAAGGGTTTTACGATTCAATAAATCATCGTTAGTATTTGGAGCGTATGGTAATTTTTGCAAAAAGTTGGTCCAAGTTGCTTGTTTGTTGATAGCGCAGTCAGTTTCTGAAGTATCTGTTTTGGCTCCATGTTTCATTCTGTACGTAGACAATAGCATTTTTGCTTTGTTGGTCATCTCCTCATTTCCTAGACAAAAAGCCTCTAGAACTGAAGGGTGGTAGTCGTTAACATCTTTCATAAGTTCATGCAAAGCTATAATACCAGTTGCTGGTCCGTTTGTTACATTTAAGACTTTTTTTGGATTAAAAACAGTTGAATTAGATTCATTTGTGATTTTTTGCTTCAATTCAGCTAGTGCTTGGTAGTTTGAAGCATAGTCTCTATGAAATTGAGATGCGATATAAAAATTAGCATCTTTGGGTTTGGAAATTGGTTTTATGATATTATTGCTGTGAGAGAGGTTCTCATCAATAAAGGTTTTCAAGTTCAGCTTAAACGTTTTTATACTTCCGTAGCTAAAAATCATGTTTTCAATCATCTTTTCTATTTGAGAAGGAATTGAAATGGTTTTTGTTTCAGTGTTGTACTTATACTTTATTGTTTGGTCATGTATGGCGTTGATTTTGTTTATATCCGCTTGTTCAACTTGTGGGTTATAAAACTCATCAGCTGAAAGAACAGATACATTTTTGTAAGAAGACTCAGTATCTTCCACAACAAACCCTGCCATACCAACTTTTCTATCTCTTAGATGATCCTCATCGCTGTTTGAGTATTCCCTAAACTGTGTCAGTTCAAATGAGAAATTTAACCAGTTTTTTTTATTTAAATATGGCCCATTATATCTTAAAACTCTACTGACTTGTACTATATTCATGTGTGTGATTCTTGTTAGGTTTCTTTGAATCATCTTCATTAATGAAATTTTAAAAAGTATAACCATACATGATTTTTTTTTTTTTTGTTAGGACAAATAACTACAGGAGTAAATATAAGCGAAGGCCGAAGAGAAAAAAAAAAAGAAATGTTCAAACTTATCGTACCAAATGTGAATAGTATTTCGTACTGCAGAATATGCTTCTCAGCCTTGTAGATTGTATAGCACTAAATCAGTAGCAAAAATTTATAAAGCTATTATCTAAAAGATCTTTCTTCTAAAAGAACTAAAGTTTTAAATTTATTAGATCTGATTTTTGAAAAAAAATAAAAACACAAAAAAATAAATGCTCCTTCCGCGGATCGAACGCGGGACCTACAGATTTTCAGTCTGGCGCTCTCCCTACTGAGCTAAAGAAGCTTATTATTTTCTTATATTAACTTTTTTATGCATTTACTATTTAAAAGTAAACTTGTTATTTTAGATTTATTAGTTATATTTTTTTAGTTAGGTCGGATTGCTGCAAAATAAAAAGTACGTTTTCTGCAAGATTAATATACCATTACTACAAATAATTGCAAATTTATGTTACAAGAAACATCCTCAAATAATATTAAAATTAATTACTTAGTTCTGTCTTATTTAGGTTTGTTCCTCATTCTGTTTTAATAAAATCAAAACTAAATAGTCAAACTTAAGAAGTTGGTCGATGTATATAAACGTAGCATTATATTGAATTTAAAATTAGTTTTAATTTGTAATTTTGAATATTTTACAACAGCAGTCAATTTATTCATCATTAATGTAGTTAGCCTTTGTTATCATTAACCAGATATTGATTAAAAATCTTACTACAAAAATACTGTCTCTATCGGATTTAAACATAAGTAACAATACGATTCAACTGCAATTCTTACAATTTTTGAAATGATGCAGCCAGTCGCCTTCTTAAATTTAAAAAAAAAAAAAAATTGAAATGCAACTCTTGTTATTTATAAGTATTAGATGTTAAAATATTACTATTCAGTCTTTTTCTTTTTTTTATTGCATAACGATTATCAAAAATGCCAAAGAAGAAGAAACAAAAAAAAAAATTGGTTAATATAAATTAAAACACAACATTAAACAACGTTTTCATATTTTGCAATAAATTACGACATATTATCAGTTTTAATTAAGTGTCTGTTCAAAGTCCATAGTTCTCTGTTTAAAGATTATAAGTTCTTAAAGAGTAAAACTTTATTACGAGCCTATTAGTCTAGAGGTACTGAAAGTAAAAAAAAAATTAATTAAAGTAACCAAAAAAAAATTAAATGCTCCTTCCGCGGATCGAACGCGGGACCTACAGATTTTCAGTCTGGCGCTCTCCCTACTGAGCTAAAGAAGCAATCTTAATTTATAGAAAATAAATTACGCATCAAACAAATTTAACATAAACCATTTTGTGCGAATTAATTAATATATTTTTTATAAAATATTTATAAAATCAACAATTTATACCATATTTATTTTTTTTTTTATTAACCATTTTCTAAATTCATAATTAATCTTTTTGAAAGTGATTCTGTATCAGCAAGAGTGTTCTCTTTATTTAAAAACAAAAATAAATGCATTTTACAAAATTGAAATTTAAATATGTACATAAATTAAAAAAATCCACTAGTCTTTTTTTGTTTCTTAATTTTTGGTTTGGTCTCTTTGAGTTTAGCAGTTGTTTTCTTTTCTCTTGTTCTCTTAACATTCAAATTGTCGTTTCCAACACTCAATTCGGCTTTTATGGTCTTGTTTTTTGGCTTTTGCATCTTTTGTGTGCTTTCAACCATAAAATCATTATCTTGTATATCGTGCTGGGTGAATGGTAATTGAGATATTCCACTAAATGTAATGTTGTATGAGCTAGTATCCTCATCAAAAATGGATTTATCAATAGCCTTGCTGGAGCTTGTGTTCATCTTTTTTACGAAACTTGCATGGTATTTATTCTTGGATTGTGAATCATTCATATCAACGTCGATGACTGCAAACTTATTAGGATTCCAAGCTTTTAAGCTTTGATAAACCATATCACTTGCCTCAATATCAAAACTCTTGCTATATTCAGAAATGACTTTATTTTTAAAAGAGTGTGAATTCCCTTTGTACATTATCATTTGACTATTCCAAATCTGCAAAGGCTTCACATCGCTGCTGTTATAAAAATTTATTATTCTGAACAAGGTATTCTCATTGATTGTTTTTGTAAATTGGTTATTAAAATCATAAAATTCATTGCTGTTGACTAAGCATCCAGGAAGTTCTTCTATATCTGACATTCTTATACATCCAGGTGTTTCCTTACCTTCAAATCTGTTTACCAATTGTGAGTAGAAGTTATCAGCAAATTGCTCGACCAAATCATGATCTTCTAAACTAACCTTATCAGTTTGGTTCTGATCAGCAGTATTCAGTTTGCCTCTCAAAATTGCTTTTTTTACTCTATTTTTAATAGAGAATGTTTCTTCAAACTTTTCCAAAAGTAGCAAATCTTTATAAGAATTATTGGTAAAGTCGTTCTTTAAAACAACATTAATGATTCCATAAGTGTTCAATGATAAATTATCACCTAATACAGAAGCAATATTTACAGAACATATGCTTCTTTCATATTCCTCACCATACAAAAAAAATAAACTTGTTCCAACTAGCGAACAGGTATCATTAGAGAAAAATTTCATACCAGAAAACTTAAAAAGAATTGGCATTTGGTTAATCAAAATCAATTCTTGTGTTTGTGGATCAATTGACAAAACATAAAGCATCTTGTATTTCTTTATCAAAATAAGCATTAAATCATTTTCCTGTTTCAAACTGACATCAATTGACAAATCGTCGTATCTAGCTAGATTTAAATAATGCTTGATTGATAAAACGTTCTTCAATACTGCAACTTGAGAATCTGTGACTGTTTTTTCAAATATTTTGATTTCAATATTCGTAAGAAGAACTGTATATTTTCCAATATCAAAACAATCAATAATATTAGACCAAAACTTGAATTGAGCAATTAAAAGTGCAGATTTCTGTGTTTTATTTAATGACACAATCTTAGTGTTATCAACCAAAAACAAAGTCTCTTCATTAGGGCCTAAAATAATGTTTTTATACGGAAACTCAACATTCATGGGATCAAACATCACTCCTTTGAATGATTTATCATCATCTAAACAATTTTCTATATTTATAATAAGGTTCGGCTCCGTTTCTTTGCTTTCAATCTTACCATTAGTGTAGTTCCCATACCTGTCAATAATAACAAATTTATAGACGTTGTGAGAAGAGTTAATTTCTTTTTTATAATATTTGATGTCTTTATATGCTGAGTTTTGAAATTTGGACTTCCGAAGAATGTTAAACTTATAAGTAATTTGAGATTTCAAACAAGAATCGTTATTTGGGTTATGAAAAAACTCAATGAAAAACAAATCACCAGTGTGTAGAGTACATGAAATCAGTCCCAAATTCCTTGGGTTTTTATTAGGAAGGCAAAAGATGTTGGTGATAAATGATTTCAAGTACAAAGATATTCCGTCATTATTAGCACCATTGTGCTGATCAATCAATTTAAAATTCAAGTAACCATTTTTTGTTGCTATTCCTATTATTTTGACATCATCATTTTCTAAGAAAGTTACATTGCTGCAAATATCATATGAGGGTTTTGCAACTTTTGAAAGCAAATAATTGTCATTTTCATCATCAGAAGGTTGATAGTCTTCATTCTCCATATTCACTTCCTCATCAGAACTGTATTCATTTTCATCATCTGAATTGTTTGCTATATATTTTCTGACTCGTTTTTCCCCAGCTGCTAATTTGTAATATTTATTCAACTGCTTTTTGGAAAACTGCGACTCTTTTTTGTTTTGACGTTTTACATTTCTTCCCTTTACTTCAAATCTCTCGTGAACATTATTGGCAAAGTCATTCAAAGGAAATACAATTTGAGCTGTTATATTCATTTCTCTTTTGTCATTTAAATTCCAATTATTTTGTAACCCATTTTGATCAACAAATTTGTGTTTCATAACATCATATGTGTCTATGCTTTTTGCTGATAAACCATCGTTATCAAATTCATCCACTTTATAATCGTATCCATAGTAATCAACCGTGTTTCCATAAAAATTGTTATGAATTCGGAGACTATTGGTTTTTTCATATCCCTGCTGAAATAAGTTTATAATGTCTGCTTTTTTAACATCTGGCTTGTTTGGCCATTTTCTATCGACTTTTTTTGTATTACTATTACTCATTATAAAGATTTCTTTTTTTTGTTTTTTTCTTGGTTTGTATATGAGTATGTGATATGGTTATAGATATAATCACAAAATTGTAAATATTAACTATAGGACTAATTGTTTAAAAGAAAAAAGAGATAAAACAATATCATCAATATTTCCAAAAAAAAAAAAACTAAATCTCTTCAATTTTTACTTGATTCTCAAAGTTAGATGAGTTCGTGCTATTTTATTTGGTTGTCTTCAACATTCTCTTCATCAGAAACCATCATTTCAAGTGCTTTTTAAATACTCATCTGTTAAAATTATGAAATAAGGCAAAAAAAAAAAGAAATGAAAAAAAAAATAGTAAGAAGCTTTTAAAAAAAAAATTGAAAGTCTCAAGCAAATAAGGTTGTATTTTAATATAAATTTGTATATGAACTTAAGCTAACTCAACAGGAATCTATAACATGAAGGAAAAAAGCCTTAAATTTTTTGTTTTGAAATATATAGTAATAAAGTTATAGCGAATATAAATTAATCGTAATTTTCAAATCTTAGATCCCAATCTATAATAGGACCTAATTTTGGTAAGACTTCGGCAACACTTTGAACGTCTTTGTCACCTCTTCCTGAAACATTGATAACAATGTGTTCATCTTTAGACATTTTTTTGGCAAGTTGCATACCACCATAAATAGCATGAGATGATTCTAAAGCAGGAATAATACCTTCCAGTTGAGACAAAATCTTGAATCCTAACAAAGCTTGAGCATCAGTTGCGGCAACAAATTCGGCTCTACCAGTAGCCTTCCACATTGCTAATTCTGGTCCAACACCTGGGTAGTCAAGACCAGCAGAAACAGAATGGGTGTCATGGATTTGACCGTCATTATCTTGTAAAACATATGTCTTAACACCATGGAAAACACCAGGTCTTCCGGCTGTTAGTGTGGCAGAGTGATGATCAGTATCTATACCATCACCACCAGCTTCAACACCTAATAGTTTGACATCTAGATCCTTTTCGAATGGTGAAAACATACCAGTGGAGTTGGAACCACCACCTACACACGCAACAACAGCATTTGGTAATTTGTTGTTGTTTAATTTCTTGAATTGTTCTTTGGTTTCGTTACCAATGACTGATTGGAAAGTTCTAACCAATGTTGGGTATGGATGTGGACCAATAGCTGAACCAACGATGTAGTGGGTGGTGTCTAAATTGGTGACCCACTTTCTAAATGCTTCAGATGTAGCATCTCTTAGGGTCTTGGTACCATTAGTAACAGGAACAACATCAGCTCCTAATATCTTCATTCTGAAAACGTTCAAAGCTTGTCTTCTACAGTCTTCAGCACCCATGTAAACAGTACACTTCATACCAAACTTAGCACAGGCAGTAGCAGTAGCAACACCATGTTGACCAGCACCTGTTTCAGCAATGATTTCCTTTTTACCCAATCTCTTAGCAATTAAAACTTGAGCTAAAGCATTATTAATCTTATGGGAACCGGTGTGGTTTAAATCTTCTCTCTTTAACCATATGGTGGCACCCCCACAATGTTCAGTTAATCTTTCAGCCTTGTGTAAAGATGAAGGTCTACCTATGTAATCATATAATGATCTGAATTCTTCCCAGAAAGTTTCATCAGCAACACATTCTTCAAATGCAACTTCTAATTGTTTTAAACAAGCGTACAAAGCTTCTGGAACATATTGCCCACCAAAATCACCAAAAGTTTGGGAAAACTTTCTCTTTTCTTCAAAATCATAGTTCTTTTCGTGTAGTAACTTGGCTTGTTCAGTTTCTTCATTATGAATGGCATCGTATTGTTCTTTAGTCAAAGCAGAGTGTTTTTTGGATCCTGCTAAAATTTCTTCAGTGTATGACTTGATAGCTTCATAGCATTTAGCAGGGTCTTCAATGGTACTAACCAAATCTACAATTTTAGACCCAATAACAACACCATCAGAAACAGTTCCAACATCTTCAAAATGTTGTCTGGTTGAAACACCAAATCCAACGGCTATAGGAACACCGTGACTGTAAGATCTAACTCTTTCACATAACAGCTTTAAGTCATTACTGTTTGCACTCTTACCGTTGTTAACACCTGTAGTACCCATTCTGGAAACAACATATATGAAAGCATCAGCCAAATCACCAAACAATTTTAATCTTTGATCAGTGGTGCTTGGAGCAATCAATGGAATCAAACTTAATGCATTTTTAGAACACAAAGTCTTGAATTGAACAGCATCTTCAGGTGGTAAATCAACAATAATAAAACCATTGACACCTAATTCATTACATTTCTTAACAAACTTTTCTTCACCATAGTTTAAAATAGGGTTGTAGTATCCCATCAATAAAATAGGTAAAGTGACACCTTCAGCTCTAGCTTTTTGTACTAATTCTAAAACAGTGTCACAGGTAACACCATTTTCTAAAGCTTTGGTGTTGGCAACTTGAATAGTTGGGCCATCAGCAATAGGATCACTGAATGGTATACCTAATTCAATGACGTCAACACCACCATCTTGAAACCCTTTCAAGATTGGTACAGTTGATTCAATGGTGGGGTAACCAGCAGTGATGAATGATACTAAAGCATTTCTGTTTTCGCTTTTGGCCCTGTCAAAGGCTCTTCTTAGTTGTAAAGACATTTTGTTATATAAACTATGGTTCTCTTCAATAGCTTTTTTTTTCAGTTTTTTTTTTAACTAAAAACAGAGAAATAATGGGCCATGAATTATGCCATAAATACTAACCTTGTAAGGGAAAATTATGTAAAGAAAAAAAAATTTTTGGAATTTCGCTTGTATTTTGCCTTACGTTTTTCTGAAGATGACTCTTTCACAAAGCACTTCCTTTTTTTTTGCCGTTAAAATCGGAGTTAAACATTTGTTGAAAAAATATTCATATATAACGGTCCTTTACAATTACTATGTACAACTAATTATGACTTGCCGTTTCATGAGCAAATGGAATTATGAATTATAAAAAGTGTTGGTGATTATTGTAACTCTTAAGAACAATAACTTAATCAAGGAGTAATTTGAAACAATATGTATGTCTCCTTGTAACTACTGTATATGTATACATTTAACAAAATTACATAAAGAATTAATTAAATTTTTGTTTAAAATCAAAAATGTAAACAAAAAAAATAAAGAAAATGTATAAATATTTTTTTGAAAAAATGATAATTCATAGTGAATTATTTGTTTTAAATGTGCATTAGCATGTTGGAAAGCATTAGGATTTATTTTATTTTTTAAATCTACTACCTTCATTGGCTTTTTTGTGCTTTTTGAGTGCATATGAATGTAGATGTGAAATTTGTTTACAGTGTAAACAAATTTTTTACTAGTTAAATAAAAACGGATTTATATATCCGGAAACTCGTTTGAAGTAGAAAAGCTCAACTTGCTTCTAAAGTAAAGTTAATTTTTAATGCTTAAAAATCAAATATATATTTATCTTAAAAACTTGAGCGAGTTGGCAATTTGATCCGTCTTGTTAAGGGCTCTAGTCTTATTTTTTATATCAACAGCACTTTTAGGACGAGAACTTAAAGTTGACTTCGTTGCTTGCTTTTCAAAAAGTTTCCAAAATCTCAAAGTCTCATCACCTGCTCCAGAAACAACGGTAGTTCCATCACTTGAAAGAGCCAAATGCAGAACTCTAAATGTGTGTCCCTTCAAAATAGCAATTGGACTCAAAGTCTCATAATCCCAGCAGGTTAAGTGGAATCTTGAAAAACCATGTGAAGTGATTATCTCATTAGTCAATTCTGACCATATAATATTACATATTTGAGAACCTGTATCAACTTCTTTGATCTTTGTAGAATTATTGATGTTCCAGATTTTCAAACGTTTATCTGCTGAGCCACCTCCTGTCGCAAGCACACCCCTGGTGTGGGGCGACCATGCCAACGCCTTGACAGCTGCAGTATGTTCATTAATCTTATGCGTCGGCTTTGGATTCACATTGTCATAAACAAATACTGAGTTATCATTACCACCACTTGCTAATTTGTTCTCATTTATGTTCCATGCTAACCCACAGACTTCTTGCATGTGAAGTTGCGAAGAAGATATAAATTGCTCTGGAGCTCTCAAATCTCTGTGCAGAATCTTAGAGTCTCTGGAACCTGTTGTAAGAATATGATTGTTCCAAGCAATAGATCCGACTCTGTCAGTATGCCCAGTAAATGTTCTAATAGGTTGACAAGTTTCCATATCATACACTTCTGTAATACCATTTGACAAACCCAATGCTATGTGTTCTCCAGTATTTGACCACTTGATTGAGCTGTGATAAACAGATTCTTCTTCTGTTAAGTCTGCTAGCTGCACAACTGCTCCATCGGATTCATGAGTCAGAAAACACTTTTTATCCAAAACAACACCCAACCAATCTTTTTTTGACCAGTCAATTAAATTCAAATAAAAGTCATCTGTCAAACCTGGAGCATCCAATACTCTGTACGGTACTTTGGGGATTTCCCTTATTTTGTTCATGGGCTTTTTCAATAAATCTTGTGAATCTTTTCTGAGTTCAACAATGTTGTTTCTGATTGTTTTTAATTTGGACTTTTCAGGTGAGTTTACCAATGAAGTCAACTTTGATGTACAAAGTCCATCCTTTTTGCTAGAATTCAAGTACTTTTCGTATAACTCAGAATTAAACTTCTTTTGCTTCTCCTCTCTTTTTTCATCGGCTTCAAAACTCAAAAGTCCTAATCTTTTCAGAGGCTTTTGATTGCTTGCAAATTCATCGTTTGCATTGTCAAGCTCATTCAAAAGGTTCATATTCGAATCAGGTGAATGTATCGGTGAGACTAGTTTCTCGGATAAACTTTTATCTTTTTGAGGACTTGAATTAACAGAGTTATTTATCAAGGATATGTTCGAAGCTCCTTTCTTTTTAGTAGAGTCTATTTCGCTTCCAAAAATTTCATTTTTAAGAAGTACATCATACACCTGGTTCTTTTGTTTTTGCTTTTGAAGTTCAACAAAATGTTCTGTATAGAATTCAGAACTTATTTCATCTTCGTTCAACATTGTTTCTTCGTGTTCAACTTCCGACTCGAGCGTTAGAGATTTTTCAGCTGAGTTACGAGGAAACAAAGATTTATTTGGTGAAAAAGAAAGACGGTCTGCACTTATTTCTTGTTTTTTAACAACTGTTCTCAAAGACTTTACAGTTTCACTATTTAATCCAGTTTTCGAAGGTAAAAAACGGTCATTGTAGATGATATTTTTTTTTGTAGGTGATTTAAATGGCGACAGTTGTTTATTATTTTTAGTCTTTTTCAGCGGCGTATGCACTACGTCCTTTTCTAAAGTTACTTCTTCATTCGTTAAACTTGCTTTTTCTCTTTTATTTGGAGACTTTCTTGGTGATATTAAGTAATTTGTATTATGTTTTTCTGCAACATCCTTATCCATCTCATCAAATACCAGAGCCTTAATAGTCTTTGCATTAGGTATTGATGTATTAGAAAATGCTTCATCATTATTTTTTAATTCTTTTTCCGGAGATACTTTAGGTGTATGAAGGTGTTTTATATCGTCATTATCAGTTGTAAAACGCGATATCTTGCTATTCTTTTTTGGTGTTAGTAAACCTGTGTTAAATATATTTTCAGATGGCATTTATCAAAGTCTTTTGAAAAAATATATATATGTAAAGTAAGAAGCAACAGGTATTAAAGCTTAGTCCTTTAATCTCTAGCAACTTTGGGGAATTATATACTTATAATACTTGAAAACAAAACCAAAAAACACAGTAGTTTAAAATCTCTATTCTAGCTTTTATAAATATTTGTGATTTTCAAAAATAAAATTGACAAAAAAAAAAAAAAAAAACAAAAAACAAACAAAACGACAGTTGTTATTTTCTGTTCAAAATTTCAGTGCTTGTCACGTGCAAACCAACAGACCAGATCAAATTATGTTTTAATCTGTTTGTTGAAAGTATACATTTAAAAAGTGAATCTTGATTTGGAAATTTTAGTTATATATAAGTCAGTAACTTTACAATATTTTTTGTTTGACAAAGAATCCCTTCAAACTATTTAATTGCCAAACACAAGTTAAGCCAAGAACTACCAACTGAACAATACCCCACCAAACAACTTTACCATTAACAGTTTCAGACAAATCTCTGAATTGAGACTCTCTTTCTCTTACCAAGTCCTGTTCTCTTTTTATTTCTTTTACTTTAGCACTCAAGATGTTAATTTTAGTTTGTAAGTTTTTTTGTTTGGTTTTTTGCTTAGAGTCTAAAACTTCAATGTCATGTGCAACTTCAAATTGAATGTCAAATTTGGTTTTGACTTTGGCAATCCAGCCTGAAGATTGGACTTGGAAACATATTCTATGCTCACCTGAGTCTAGAGCTAAAAATGTAAATTCGCTATCAGAAGAACCTTTTTGGTGAACAACTCTGTGGTAATCATCAAACACTTCTTCAACATCTATAACTAGTCCTAATTCATTAGATTTTGGTGTAACATATCTATCGGAGTTACTATCATATACTTCAAGGGAGTACTTACCGTTCAATATGGTATCTTTGCTCAATTCCTTGTTGAAACATTTCTTTTCACCTCCGGTTAAATACACGTAGAAACCATTTGTGCATGGTACTAAATATAGTAACACAATACTAAAAATTGATACTAAGCTATACTTCATGGTTTATTATCTTCAAACAAAACGAAAAAAATTTAATCAGATATAAAAAAAAATTCTTTAAATCTGTGTATATTCCTTTTAGATTATTATGGCGTTTATCTTCTTTGGTATTAGTTATGATCTACCTCAGATCATAAATGATTGTTTATTAAACCTTAACTTGTATTTCTACAAAACGAAAAAAACTTTTTTTGTTTTTTTTTCAACCAAGTATTATTTGAATTTTTCATGAATGAAAAAAGACAAGAAAAAAGTTACCCGCCATGAGAAGAATATATACTCTTTTTTTTTTCATCCAAGCTTAATAAAAGCTTGAGTTATTCCTAGGATATCTTATGAGGTTAAAACAACTTACCGAAAACATAACCATACATCTCGAACACTATGTCTATAAATTTACTTTTGCATGATCCGTTTTGTGTTGTGAAGGATTACCCTGAACACTATGCAGGCATCATCAATACATATCCATTCAAAGCAGTAGTACAAAAGTATAACCCAACAGGTGATTATTTGGCAACTGGATGTAAAGATGGATCTATTATCATTTACGATGTGGATACAAACAAACTAATAATGTATTTGGGGAAAAATGCTTTGATTGATAATGAAAACACTGATGGATTTTTACAAACACATTGTTTGAACAAGAATCATCAAGATGAAATTTTGTCTTTGGAATGGTCTCCTTGCGGAAGATACATTATATCAGCAGCTAAAGACAACGAGATTAAGCTGTGGGATTTGTCTTGCAATCACAAAAATATGGTAGAAAATACACAGCTGCATTTCGACAAACCAGGACATGAATGCCAGTGCAAAACGTTTAGGTTCGAAAAAAATGTACATGAGGCAAGATTTATGAAAAATAATCAGAATTTAGTTGTTGTAACCACACAAATGTCTTACTTGCCTTATGTGATAGATATTAATAAAAATGTTTACAATTCAATCGACACTTATTTTGGCGAAACAACATCTGAGAGTGTTCATGGTGGAAATTTGTTTGCAGAAATTGTAAGCAATGAAAAAAAACTCGGAACATCTACATCTTTATTGGTTACAGAAAAGAAGCTGTTTGTTGGAACATCAAAAGGTTGGTGCTTTGTTTATGACATAAAAGATATTGCAAAGTTCTTTGTTGAGACTTACTTCAAAACAAGCAGCTCATCGATCAAAAATTTGTTGCTTAATAACTCCATGGATACTTTGTATGTTAATTCTGCGGATAGAGTTATTCGTCAATTTGATATAATAAGTGAAAACATAGATGGCAAGTCAAAGTTGAATATAAATCTTAAACACAAATACCAAGATGTAATAAATAGGCTTCAATGGAACGACATCATTTTGAGTCCACACAATGGAGACTTTTTAGTTGCGTCTGCAAATGGTGCAAATAAAGATACCGGTTTATTTTTGTGGGATACCATCAACGGGTCATTGGTGAAGATTTATGAGAACTCTGGAGAACAACTGTCTAAAATTGATTGGGACCCAAACAACATGTCAATTGCTGCTAGTGGATATGAGTCTGGAGATATATTTTGCTGGGAAGTTTCCCTTCCACCAAAATGGGCAAGTTTGGCACCAGATTTTGAAGAAGTTGACGAACAAGTGCAATATATAGAACAAGAAGATGAATTTGATGATCAGGACAACGACTATTTGAAAAAGGACCAAAATAAATTTGAAACAGACATTAAAGTGCTGGACCTTGTGACACCCGATAAAATAGATGTTAGAGGTAACATCATTAAATCTCACAATGTTTTCAAAATACCAACTAATTACAACGACATCATTCGATTGAGAAAAAATGTTGAGCAATGATTTTGTTGATCAAATAGTGATTATATTATACATACCTATATATATACTGTTTGCTATTATACAGCATTATTTACTCTTTTTTTTATTTTTATTTTTAAAAATGGTATTTATGACAATTGATAAAGTTTTATTAATTAAGTTATGTTGATAATATGCGGATATAACACATGGCGCGTGAGCACAGGATTTAAAGTATGAAGAAAAAAATAAAAATACCTTTATCTAACAAAAAAAAAAAATAAATATATAAATAATCTAATTAAAAGAGTTTTTTACTGAAATATTCAATTTCAGATCTTATAATCTGATTGGAATAATTATTAGGGCTAAACCAAAATTGAATATATAGCAGTTAAAAAAAAAAATATAAATAAAACATATTTTTGAAAAACCAAATATCATAAAAGAATTTGGTGTGGGCTCTTATTTGTTTTAAACATATAATTACAATTAGTATTGGAATAAATTCGTAAAAAAAAGATATACTAGGCTTAAGTCAGAAGACAGAGCATTTACTACCGGCTTAAAGACTTTGAATATTTGAAATAATAAGATTTTTAATACAACATAATTTGAAATAGACTATAAGACAAGTAGTTGTACCAGACATATTAAACCTAACATGAAACTAGACCTCACAGAAATACATGATTCACTATTTCTAAATAAAGCAAAATCCAAATTACCAAACACTGAATATGACAGTACAAAAATTTTGAATGATTTTTTCAAAAGAAACTCACCTAGTACTAATGAATCAAGTGGCTTTTTGGACTCAAATGATGCATCTTCAGATATCCATAATGGGGCTTCTACATCTGCAAACCCACAAAACTTTGAAGCAATCAATTTGTATCGCTGGAAACTAATGTCACTGTTGTATTCAAACATTTACAAAGTTGGTGAAATTCCACCTCCAACATCAATACAAACGTATAAGGACTTTTTATTATGTGGAACCAAAGGTGGAAATATTTTGGTATTTAATGAAAGTGAGTTTTTAATATTGCAATTGAAACTCTCAAACAAAATCAATGAAAGCATCATAAGCATCAAAGTTTCAAAAGATGGAAAAGTAGTTGCTGCTTCTACTTCATCAGGGAAAGTAATACTTTGGAACTTAGCAAACATTGAGGAAATACTATCTGAGGAAATAACTGAAATATTTGAATATCAAATTATGGACCTAGATATAAAAGAAAATTACACCTTTGCAGTCACCGATTTTGATTTTATTGGTGGAAACAATTCATTGTTAGTGACTTATGAAATTTTGTCGGATAACCTAATTTTTGAGTCTTACATATACAATATAACTGAAAAAGAAGAAGGAAAGTGGTTCTCAAAAAGAAAAGAAACATTTGTTGATAGAAAAAAAGTCATATTTACCTCTGCACCAACCAATTATTACTCAACAAAGGTCTTGGATATTAAACTTACAGACAAAAGCTTACTTTTTGTTGCTGTGGTGCTTGAAAATGAATTGAAGGTTATTTCTTTGGCAAGTAGAGACTATATTTCAACAGAAGTTCATTCTGATTTTGAAGAGTTGGGCTTGATTAAGCTACATGAATGGCATATTAGTGATGATAATGAAAAATACATACTGGGAACATCAATGAATAATGTGTTGAGATTGTTTTATTATTCTTCAAAAAAAGATAAGCTAAATTACGACCGGGAGCTTAATTGTACTTTTGATGAGAATATAAATCAAGTCAAATTTATCAATAGTACATTGGTGCTGGTAATTTTAGAATTTGGGGCATTCAGTTTATTTGATACAGAACTTTGTAAGACTATATCAAGTAATATAAACCAACTTAAATCTTTTCAGACTCCTATTACATACTCAGAAGAATATGGGATTTTATTTGTCACTAAAAAAGGATTACTTAGTGGCAAGCTTTTGTCTTGGCAAAACATAGTTTTGCAGGAACTGAGATTGAGAGGACCTGGGTCTTCATTGAATTTTTTTGAAAAGATGTGTTTGGATAATAGTAACACAGTACTAAGAAAAATGGTTAATTTGGACGATGAAACGCTAACTAATAACACTGAAATTAGAAACACGTTTTTGTCATTAGTAAATAGTGTTGTCAATAAGTTAAAAAACAGTTCTTTTGAAAATGATGATTACAGTATATTTTTGACTATCGGAAAATTAGATTACTTTTTCAACTCTAACAACTTAACTGTTTGCTGTAAACTGATTGATGAAGAAGTTATCCAAAACAGCGAAGCTGCAAAAAAGATGCTTTGCATGAGTATATCAAGGATTATAACAGATTATGGCGTGGAAGGATCTTACTTCCCACCAAAAGCAGTGAATTTTGTATTGGAATACAGCCATTTGGTGGAAAATAGTTTAGCAGTTATTGAGAAGATATCGAAATTTGATATAAGTTGCTTTGACATTGATTTTGTATTGCGCTCTTTTAGATTAAATCATAATTTTAAAGCTTGTGCAAGCATATGGGCATCTGTTCTTGGTGATATATACACACCTATAGAAGAAATGATACATATTCTATCTGAAAAAGAAAAAAAATCAAGTATTTTTGGTAAGATTGGTGAAAAGGAACACAGTAGTATTACTGAGACTTTGTTTTGGTTTTTAAATCTTGTTTTTAATACAGAGGAACTAAGTTTGGTAGAAAACTTGGAAAGTAAAAGAAATAAAATTTGCTCTTTTTTATTAAGTGCAACAACAATTTCAATTGATGAAAGCAGAGAAGTAGTTTATACACAGAAAGATCAATCAGACGAGCCAATGTATCCATACATGACATATTTGTTGCAATTGGATAGTTTGATGATCTTGCAAATTTTGGACAAGTTTGTGAGCAAATCTTCCGATTTTTCATTGAAACTATTAAACACCATAGTGTTTTTACTGGAAGATATGATCAATACTGATAATAATCTAGCAAAACCAATTAAGTTGCTTGGATTGTTTGTTACATTACATCTTGAAGGCAACAAGTCAAAGCAAAATAGAAAGAACACATTCACTTTATTATATCAGGCTCTTACAATCAATGCTGAACTTTCAATTGAATCAGAAGCAGCTTTACTCAAGTTATTTGAAATATATGGACTAGAGCATATGCCGGAGGAACAAATCGTATTACTGAATGATTTGGAATACAAAAGATGCTGTTTATGGATTGCATTGAATCAAGAGAACTATTTGGAATGTATTGAGTTGTCATTGGATCTTAGCTTGCCTGCTGTGTTTAACTTTGTTGAAATTTTCTACGAACAAAAAATTGTGAATAACGAAAATCAAGCTATCAATAGTCCACTTTTAGATGTGAATGAATACAATGACAATACACTTGGTATGGCTGAATATGAAATTGAAGAGATGATTTACAATAGTTTTGAAAAGTTTTTTGAAATTGACAATCTCAAAGCAGTTGAGCTGATTTACTTTTATGACTATGACATTAAGACCATATTTAACCGTATTGTTAGCCAAAAAACAAAAGTTGATATACTTAGAATTATTGTTGATGACTCAAGATTTCAGGTTCCTAATTTCTTGTGTGGCTTTTACATCAAGAATGTTTTTGAAGTATATGATGATAATGTGGAAAACGTTAAACGTGTAGAAAGTTTGATTGAAAATGTATCTTTGAATAGTGGAAATTTTGCAGAAATCATTGCAGAGTTGAAAAATCAAAACCTCAGCAATTTAGTTGTTAAAGTTTACAGACTAGCAAATAAAATGGATGAGGCATTATCTGAAACATTGAAAGAGCTTGAAAACACACTAAAAAGAAAAGAAATGGCGTCTATACAAAATTTGGATGATTTAATTTCTGAAACATTTACGACATGCAGAAAAGGAGACGAGAAAGTATTATGGAGTAAGTTTATAAAATTCATATTAAAAGTGTACGAAAACTGCGAGTTTGAAGATATAAAAGAAATGGCAATGGACACATTATCTAAAATTTGTTTTTCACTAACAACGGAGAAATTTGGAAATTTAAAGTTTTCAATAGTAGATGTGTTTGTAGATGTTTTAGAAACAGGTGAGTTTTTGCTGTCTAAATCACATAGCGTTTCTGAGTCTTTGATGCATGTTTCCAAGATCTTGAAAATAGAAATGATTTTTTACAAAGCCCTGCTAAAGCTGTTTAATAAAGAGTCTGGAGAATTGGCCAATGGTTACAACTTGTCCAAACTAAAAGGTGTATTAGCAACTTATAAAGAATGTGATGTATGTGGAGGTTTTGGTAAAGAATTGCTAGCGAGTAAAGTAAGGTATTTTGTATGCGGACACTTAATACATGATGTTTGCAATACAAAAAAAGGCTTTGATTTAGAGTGTGGTTTATGCCAGGGCTAAAATCTGTCAATTTAGCTGTGGTCACTAGACAAGCTCTTTTATTGTCTTTTTTTTCAAAATAGAAAATAAGTTACCTTTGGAAGAAGGAAGTTTTTTCCTTTTTGCAAACTTATTTATATTTTCTGTTTTTGGCAGATTTGATTAAACACAGCAACTTTTTTTTTTTTAAAAGCAAAAATATTGAGATTTCTATCAAAGGTTTATATTGATAAATAATAAAGAGTATCTTTTAAAGTAATTAATTGCAATCCAAAACACAAAAAGCTTTTAATACTAACTATTCAATAGGTATATAAAACTAATAAATACATTTTATAAATTACTATCTTACACTGCATTATATCATTTTTTTGTTTTTGTTTTTTTTGTATAAAGCTGAAGTTGAATAAAGTAACTATATTCTTAAAAGAATATTCAATTCAGGTTCAATTAGCCATAATTGATCATATTACCAATAACTCTATCAGCAATATTTTCATATTTCATTAAAATGAGCACTTTACAAATTTAGAAATATCAAACAAATGTATTAATTAACTTTAACAAGTTTTATATAACCAGTAATCTTGTAGTAAAAAAAAAAAAAAAACAAATTATTCATTGCTATAAATTAAACTTTCATTTATTATAGACCCTCGTCCATCCATTCAAGGGTTTTTTGAATACCCTCTTCTATTCCAACTTGTGGCTTATAGCCCAAAATTTCTTTGGCTTTGCTTATATTGTGGTAACGGTAAGCACACACAATCTTGACTCTGAAGGGAGTCAAACCAGGTTCTTTGTTCAGAATCTTTGAGAAAAATTCGGACAAATAACCAGCAAAAATAGCCAATGGTCTATTTAAAACAATTACCTTTTTATCGATATGACCATCAGCCTTCCAAACAGTTCTGGCCAATGCCCAGAAGTAAGTAGGAGTGTCATTTGTAATGAAATAAGTTTCTCCAGAAGCTTTGCCAGCGGTGGAATGATTCAATAGTTTTTCTGCAGCTAGAACATGTGCATCAGCAACATTACCAGCATATGTCCAATCAAACAAGTTGTTGTTGTCACCAAGCTGAAATTTAGATTGGCCTAATTTGGCAACTGATCTCAATCCCGGAACTAATTGACGATCTCCTGGACCAAAAATTCCTGCTGGACGTAAAGCGATGGTGTAGAAATTATCAGATGGATCGTTTGCTTTCAAAACCATGTCTTCGGCAATGGCTTTGGTTTCGTTGTAAGCATCCATTGGTACTTCAGGAATGGGCCATGTTTCATCAGCATTGTGTATATCTTGACCATTGAATATGACACCTGCAGAGGATGTGTAAACAAAAGCTTTTATGCCTGATTTCTTTGCAACTTTCAAAACATTATCTGTACCTTCAACATTTACCTTTTGATATATTTCAGTTTTACCACCATGCATTGGTGAAGCTGAATGAACTAGAACCTCTGCCCCAGATTCTTTGATAGCTTTACTGACATCGTCGGCACTAGTCAAATCACCTTTAAAGAACTTGATGTTTTTTGGATTGAATGTGAATTGTTTGCTTAGCTTTTCTGGCAAAGGACGAACATCAAATACACTAATCTTTGTAGAGGAATCATTCTTGTAGAATTGTTCGATTAAATGTAAGCCTAAGAATCCTGCTCCACCAATTAGAAGAACAGACTTAATTTCATGTGAAGACATATTGTTCTATTACTGTGTTTAAAAAAAAAAACTGCTTACAAAACTTTGGTTTTCTTATGTTAACATATTCTATGAAATACTAAGTTATTGCTATCAATAATAAAATGCATATATATTTTTTTTATACCGTGTTTGAAAATTTTTAACTTGAAATTTATTTACGAGTTGTTTTTGCACGGATATAAAGAAATTGCTATGGTGAAGAAAGCTTGTTTCAAACGCGTACATTGCTTTGATTTAGAGCATGAATGCGTTACTTCAGCTTTTTTGACAAAAAAGGTTGTAAACATTTTTCTTGAATTTTTTAACTTGGATATATGTCTTTTTTTTTTGAGTGTGCGCATACTATGCAATGTGGTGCCATAAATGATCAAAAATTATAATTTGAATATATATTTTTACTTTTTTACGCAGTTTATGCGTTATGAAAATTTAGCTGGTACATCATTAATTAGTGGTTCAAATCTTAATACACCATTATGTTTTTTTCAAGTTTATTTGAGATATTTCAGTTGGTAAATAAAACATTACAACAAGCCGTTTGTTTTAACTGAAAACTGTCCAATGTTAAACTGTACCTATGCAAATGCTCTTTATTAAGCAAATTATTCTCTGCAAAAAGCAATGTACCCTTTTAGGTAAAAACATTTTTGTTTTTATAGCCGGTGTATACCACAACATGTATCGTGACATATATGCGTCAACAATACATTTTAAAAACATTTTTAAACATTTTTTTAAAAACAAAATATTACTTTAAAATATAAACAAATATTTATTGTATACAACTTTTATTTATTTGATGTTTTAAAAATTAGCAACAACAATATATTTAAAATATTAAATAAATTATATTAATATTTTTTGTAATTGTTTTTAAACGCATATTCGGATTTAAGCATAATAAAGCTAAACATCTTCATAGTATAGAAGTTAGCTAGCCATTCTCATCATACTAAATTTACTTTACGTGTACACTATCAAGTTCTAGCGTTAAGACTTATTAACTTAATACTAATTGTTTTACTGCTATTTCTTTGTGCAGTAATAACAAACAAACTTTTGTTTGCATTAAACATATATGAACTTGGGTGGCAAATTTTTTTTTTTTTTTTTCATTTTAATCTGTTAGCGTGAAAAAGGTAGATTTGAAGTTTTTTTTTTGAAATGTGTGTATATAACATTAACCCTAAGAAAATAACCTAATCAACACCCACTCAAAAACATGTCTAGTTACTTATACGAATTGAGTAAGACTTCTTCTGAAAATGTTCAATCACTATATCGTGATTTAACAGTATTGAATGATCAAAAATTATGGTTTCAATTGACCCAAAAGTTAGAAACATTATTTTTTGACCCTGAGCTTAACACAGAAATCACCAACAAACAAAAACAGTTGATTTTTGAGAACTTTGTAGAACCTATAATCAAGTCATTAGATGATACAAAGGTCACAGAATTTTTTATATTTGTATTAAATAATGATACTGAGAAAACATTAGAAGAAAAAATCGATCTGTTAAATGGATTAAAAGGCAAATTATTAGAATTAGATGAGAAAAAAGTAAACCAAAATGACGGTTACATTAAGAGAATAAATTCGAAACTAATAATTGATTGTGAAATGATAGATTATAAACTTCAATTAAACAAATTAAATGAGAGTGTTGATACATTGAAAGAAGCACTTGAGACATTGGAAAATCCTCTTTTTGAAAATTTTGTATCAATTAGAGCTAAATTGGCATATTACAAATCAATTTTAAAACTAAATAAATTTAACAAAGAGTATAATGAGTATTATTACAACAGTTTGCTGTTTATTTCCTGTTACCAAAAATTACAAGAAGACAAGTACTTTAATAACGACACATATTTAAAAGAAACTACACTTTGGGTCAATTTCAAACCCCAATTGTATTATTCAGTTTTATTGGCAGACAAGATATACCATTTCAATGAAATTTTAGATAACCAGTGGATTAAAACCGAAACTTTCGTTAATGACGGGCCAGAAAACGATAAGTTGGAACAACTTTTGGAGAAAGTTGTTAGCCAATATATTTTGGATACCAATTCTTCTGAATATACAAAGAGCATCAAAGACATATTAACCTTAAACAAGGAGGCATCCAATGAGCATTTGTTTGGCTTTTTGACACAAAAGAAGGCATTGGTAAATTTATTAGGATTGATATTTAATGAAAATGCTAGTAAGAAAAATTTAACATTTAGTGAAATAAGCACAAAAATCGGAGTTCAAGAAAATGAAATTGAGTTGTTGCTAATGAAAGCCATGTCTTTGAACTTGTTACAAGGAAAAATAAACCAAGTTGATCAACTTATCAAAATTACTTGGATTCAGCCAAGAGTCATGACAGGAAAAGAAATAATGGTTTTGCGTGACAATTTGGTTCAATGGAGAGAGCATCATCTAAGTAGTACTACCAAGAAATTATTGGCTTAGAAACGGTGACATTTGTATGCCAAAGTGATTAACAATACCTTCCTATTTTTTTTTTTTTTTCTTAGTTTGAAATTCATCTAGTTTAGAATTATATTTTTTATATATTGAGATTCTTACTTAAAATTAACGATTTCCCTTGAATTTAGTAGCTAAAGTTTCAACATTAATGATGGTGTACATGAAACCAACACCATTCATCTTTTGAACACATGCATCAGCAACTTCCTTATCAGTAACAACAACATAAGCCATACCTCTAAACTTACCAGTCTTTTTATCTTTGGATAAGTTGATTCTTTCAATCTTGCTTCTATCGAATCCATTCAGTGGGAACAATTCTCTTCTGATATCTTCTTCAGTGACAGTTTCACTTAAGTTACTGATGAACAATGTCTTCTTATCTTCTTCAAGTTTTTCAAATTCTAATGTAGACAAAGGTTCTTTTCCACTTTCAATAAGTTCTTTATTCTTATCCATTCTTTCCTTTAACTTAGGAGTCAAGAAAGTCTTCTTAGTGCTGTATAACTCATAAGTTGGAATTTCAGAACCATCCTTAGCAATATGCTTGGTTTCGCTGTTGGCCTTAAGCTGTTGTTGTTGAAGTTTTTCTTGGTTTTTAATTTGCTTTTTGTATGGACAGTTGAAATTCATATGGTCACCACCACAAGTAGCACATTTCTTAACAGGACCCTTACTAACAGTCTTTTTATTAGCTTCTTCAAGTTTCATAGAATCAGTGTATTCTTTACCTATCAAAAAGTTAACATCGTCTAATAAGCATGATTTTTCCAAAGTGGTTTCCAAAGCATTTTTACCATATTTTTTCCAATTGGCATGTCTAGCTTCAATGGATGGGGATGTTCTTCTAACGAAAACCAAAGGCTTAACTTCTTGGACAGTCTTGTGCTTTTTTTGAGTTTTTAGGTCAATAGAATAGGTAACAATTTCCTTAATACCATTTTCTTTTTCTGAAATTTGTCTACGGACAATTTCCTTACCTTCTGTATCAGCTTGTGCACTCATTTCTTCTTGTCTTTATTACTATTTTTTTAAAATATAAATTATACAAAAAAACTAAATGTGTATCGTGAACAATGTGTACTTTTGCTATTGGGGTTTATATGTCTTCTTCAATAAGTGTTTGAAAGTTGTTTCTTTTTTTTTTTTTCCTCTCGAAGGTATGTTCACAGATGGTGAACAAAACTTCCCGTTTGAGCACCAAAAAAACCACTTAAAAAATTTTTTTTTTTTTTTTTTTGCTCTTTAAGTGCTTTGTGGTACGTCACGTGCAAACACGATATTTCTTTACTGCGCAAATAACCTTTACTTCAGCAATTGAAGAACCTAAGACTGGCGTATCAAATACTTGAAGAAGTTGTAATTAATAACCAAATTTATATGCAATACACATGCTATAAGCTGTAAGATCAATTCGGAAGTTAATCATACAATAAACTTACCCTGAATATTTTTTTTTATTTCCCAAGCTTTACTTTTGGGAGCGTTTTTTTTAAAAAAAAAAACAAAAACAGATCAACTTTCTTGTTACAATGAAAATTTTTGTTTGCTAAAGATAGACGTGAAAAAAAAAGCGTTTTTTGAAAAACAAAATTAAAAACAACCTTTTTGAATTTACTTTAAAACAAAACCGTAAAACAAAGCAGTTTATTGGAAAAAAAAAAAGTTATCCATAGGAACACTCTTTTTTGGATTTATCAGAGACATTTGATTGTTTAAACAACACAGCTTAGAAGTAGTATAAAAATTAGCTTTATTAGCACTTTTATTATTTGATAACACACTGATTGTAAATAAAATCAATAAGAAATAAAGACACATAAACTATCAAATGAAATATACATTACAATTTTTATTTGCCTTGTCCAGTATTTTGACACTTTTACAAGGGTTGAGATTTGAATTAGGAGAATCTAAGGAACCTTATTGTATTAGGGATTTTGCCACTCCTGGTCAACTTATAGTAGTTGATGTTGTAACTGATGACGCAAACAGCGGCAAAGAAGCCCAGCTTGATATGTTTATAAGAGATACTGCAGGAAATGAATATAGAAAAAAGAAAGACATATTTGGTGACTTAAAAGTTGCCTTTACTTGTCCAGATAATGGGATTGTTGCTTTTGATGTTTGTTTTGAACACACAATTCCTTACAGTACATCAAAGAAAAGTTATAGAAATAGTGCCAATTCTCCAAGTTTAATCAGATTTGTTGAGCTTGATATAGAAATGGGGTCTCAAGCTAGAGATTGGAATAAAATCCAAGCTGTTGAAAAGTTGAAACCTGTTGAAGTTGATTTAAGAAGAATTGAAGAACTAACCGATGAAATAGTAGATGAACTACAATTTTTAAAAAGTAGAGAAGAGAGACTGAGAGATACCAATGAAAGCACCAACAAGAGAGTCAAGTTTTTCTCTATTGCCATCATAATATTGTTGCTGGTTTTGGGAACATGGCAAGTATCTTATTTAAGATCTTTCTTCAAATCTAAAAACATAATCTAAATTTTTATATAATGTTTTATTTTTTTTTTTCTCTAAGATAAACTTCTTAATTGTTCAAATCCACAGTTTAGTAATCCAAAAGTCCCAATTTTCCGAGCAAATGTGCAAAATCTATATAGGTGACATACAAAGTTCCGGTACTTGAGGCTGTTTTGATCATTTTGCATACTAAAAGCAGCTTCTCTGCGTCTTTGGATAGTGCTTTATTATCTTTCTCATCATTTGCGCTAGTAATTTTACCCATTTCATCTATGCTATTTAGATCTTTTGTACTAATCATCTCCATGTACCAATTCATCTCTTCATTCTTTATAGAATTGTCAATTTTTGTTCGTTTTCCTTCAATATTGAACAAAATTAGTTTCCAATATTCCATAATTACGGCTTCATTTTCCATGAATATTAATATTTTATGAACAAAGTGTAATAGTTTGTCAAAGTCGACTACGTTGGTGTTTTCAATTAAAACCTGGTGTGCATGCTTTATGACCATTAGCTTTGAGAATTCAGCCAAAATCCCCAGACTTTCAAATAGAGTTGTGATGTAGTGTTTCATAAAATCAGAGCTCTCATTCTGTTGCATTATATTAAAGAAATTTTGCGCAATCTCTTGTTCTATGGTTTCATCCAGGCTTGTTTTTATAGTCTTTTCGGTATTGATTTTAGCAATATCGTCTGAAAAAAATATGATGTTTTTGTCTTTAAGCACTAAATCATTTCGTTGTTCTCTTTCTGACATTGTGTGTTGTTTTGGGTTTACTGGTAAGCTCTTATCACATATTTTTGCAATGTTTCTTTGTGAACCATCTTTAGCTTAAATCCGACACTGAATTAAGAAATGACGTTAGCCCTTAAGCGGGTACTATCCACACAGTGGGGGGTTTTTTTTCTGCCACTTAAAATAAGCATGAAAAATTTTCTTTTCTTTTTTTTTTTTCTTTCCTTTTTCTTGTTGTTGAACAAAAATATTGTTATATGTGAAATTAATTTAGTTTTTTGTTTAAATAATACTTTAAAAGAATATATGTTTCAAAAACCAACATCCTTATGCACGGGAAAGAAAACATATATTGAAGTTAATTCTTCTTTATCATTTCAATACATATTTCAGTGAGGGCCATTTTTTTTTTGACCTGAGAGTATGATTTCTAATTCTTATTTTATAAGAAGTTAGCTGATAACTTAATAATTTTTTTAAATTTTTTGGATTTATTATTAATTTTCTTTCTTGAAAGTAAAAGACAAAGTTTTCTTGTTGCTTCTGCAATGAGGAGGCATGTTGTTTTTTTCTTTTTTTTTAGTTCACATTATAATGAAGTTTACTCTACTTGTAGAGTTCTTCTTTATAATCACTTCTCACTTGATCTTTATGTGGCGCTTGTTTGGTTACTATTACAAACATTGTGGATTATGGAAATTTGTTTTTAATAACTTATGCAGGACTATTCCCTATTTAGTTAGAAACCAAGAAGTGTAGTTATATCTTTAGTGTGATTTTCGTTTTTTTTAAAGATGGTTATCACATATAGAACATTGTTCTATGATTAATTATTATCTTTTTTGAGTGAATTTTTCAGTTTGTTGTTTTATTCAAGTTTTTCTAGGTTCATGATGGGTAATCAGATAACGCTATTTAATAGAGATCAGTTTACAGTGGAGAGAATTTTTGGCATTTATAATACTCATTCCATAAACTATGGAAAGAGTTTATTATCATATTTGATATGATATAATGATTAGATTACAGGTGTTTTCTTTTTTTTTTATATCTATACCAAATGTGCTTGGAACTCTTGGAAAATTTGTTAAATGACTTTAAAGGTTTTGCCTAGATACTTTCACAAAAAAAAAAAAAAGAAAAATAAAGTAAAAACAAACTTAGTTTCATAAAAGCAAGTTTACATAGTACTAATTTCATCACAGCCATATTTGTTTAAGTACTTTTTTTTTTTCATTCTTTCAGATTAATTCTTGAGAATGGCTAATGAGGTTCATACCATGATATTATATAAAGTTCACGCGTCTTTTTGCTTTGCTTCAAGGGAGTATTTCCCTTTTGGGAGCTTGCGGTTTTGTCTACAGAAGCAAATTATAAATTAGAAGCGCACACACCCAAAAAATTTGTCATTACACGACGCGTCATGTGTAAATTTAATTTTTCTTATAGTTTTTTTTTTTTTTTTTTTAATTTGAAATTTTTTAAACTTAAAAGTCGTTCTTATTTACTTATATATAGTTTATACTTTTATTTAAAAAAAACCCCAGATCAAACCAATTTACACAGAAATTAGTAAAATGGCTGAATTAACATCTTTATATGAATTTTTTACAAAGGAATCTGCTTATGAGACTAAGGAAGGAACATTCTTAATTAGTAACATCAAAGCAAGAAAGCAAAACGAAACTAAAAAGAACTTTGTTCTTACCATCACCGATGGGACTTATTACGTTAAAGCGTTTTTGAAGGATGAAGCTGCTGACAATTTTAGATCAAGCAATGATTTGAAGAAGGGATGTTGCATCAAAGCCAAGGAAGTGAATGCTGTTATTATTGCTGAAAGAAAGAAGTTTTCAATGGCTATTGGACAATATGATATCATTGATTACAACACTGAAGTTAACAGCGACTTAATTTTATTGGAAGACAAGTATGATGAATTGAGAAAACAGTCTGATATTCCGATTTATGACATGGTTGATGAAAAGGAACACTCTGCTTCAGCAGAAAGTCCAAAGCCACAAGCACACAAGGCTGAACCAGAGCCATTGAGAAGAAAAACTCCAGTTGATAGATCTTTGATTGCTATTGAACTATTAAGTACCTACCAAAACAACTGGGCCATTAAAGCCAGAGTCTCTTTCAAGTCTGATGTTAAGACTTGGTCGAATCAAAGGGGTAGTGGATCCTTATTTAATGTTCATTTCTTAGACGAAACAGGTGAAATCAGAGGTACTGCTTTCAATGATGCATGCACTAAATTTAGTGAAATGCTTCAAGAAGGTAAGGTTTACCGTGTTTCTAAAGCAAGATTAAGACAAGCAAACCAGAAATTCTCTACTTTGAAGCACTCCTACGAAATCCAACTAGACATGGATACTGTCATTGAAGAATGTACAGGTGATGATCAAGACCAAAGTGTTCCACAAGTTAAATATGACCTTGTAAAGTTAGATACTTTGAAAAATCAAGAAGTTGTGCCAAACAATCAACCTGGGGGTGAAGTAGATGTTTTGGGTGTTATCACCAAAGTGGATGACGCTTTTCAAATCACTTCAAAAGCTGGTAAGACTTACGACAGAAGAAATGTTACTATAGTCGATGACAGTAAAATAGCCATAAACGTTGGTTTGTGGAACAAACCTGCACTAGATTTTAGTTTGCCAGTTGGTACTGTCATAGTATGTAAAGGATGTAAACTAAATGACTTCAGAGGTAAGAGTTTATCAATGACCCCTGGAGGTAGAATAGTTGAATCACCTGATTTAAAGGCTGCTTTTAAACTTAAGGGATGGTACAATGAAGAAGGAAAACATGCTACATTTGAAAACATAAGTGAGTCTGCAGAATCATCACAAAAGGCAAATAATGACATTGATGTAAGTACTAGAGTACCATTGAATAAGTTGGTGAATGAAGAAATAGGAATGAATGACACAGCTGAATATGTAAACTTTAAGGGTTATGTTGGAAGAATTAAAGATCAAAGCTTTTATTATGATGCTTGTGCCACTCCTGATTGTTTGAAGAAAGTTGTTGATATTGGAAGTGGCTACCAATGTGAAAAATGTGAAAAAACTCATGAAAACTGTTTGAAAAGATATACTCTTAATATGCAATTAATCGATGCATATGATTCTATATGGGTTTCCTGTTTTAATGAAGTTGGTGAAACATTATTAGGTCACAATGCTGATGAATTGGCTGATAATCCCGAACTAACAAAAAAGTTATTTGACAACAAGAACATGGAGCCATACAATTTCAGAATCAAAGCTGTAAAGCGTGAATACAACGGCATTGAAAGAGCCAATTACACACTTGTGGGAATTTCTCAAATTGAGTATGGTAAGGAAGTTGATCACTTATCCGAATTACTTTCCCAAATTTAGTTTTAACTATAGGCATATTTAAAAATAAAAAAAAGAAATACTAATTAAATCATATGAAATTCTATATAAATTATGTTAAATTTTAAGTTAAATTCCAAAAGCTCATTTTTTTTTAAAAAATAAAATAAAATCAAAACCTGTAATCAATAACGTATGTTTCATACTTGGATGCATCTATTATGTCATTCTTTTTGTAGTCACCAACATGCTCTCCTAGGGGGAACTCATAAATAACATCGTTGCTGTCATGAACAGCTGGTCTTTCCTCATTTTCAATATCATTAATCAAGAAAGACTCTTCATCTTTAAGTATACTGGTTTCGCTTAGACCATCACTTTCATTAACATTTTCTTCAATATCAAGGGAGCCACTGTCATCATGATCCGATGAAAGGACTATCTCGGCATCTTGTTCATCAAGTTCTTCGTCACTTAATGCGGTTATATCGTCTTCAGATGATTCATCAATTATATCTACAGAATTATCTTTTTCAAACTCACTGTAAACAACATCGTCCTCACTAGATGTTACAATATCGTCTGTCAAAATTATAATATCTTCTTCATTGTCTATTTCTTCATTAGCACTAAGTTCTGCAATATTACTAATACCACCTACCTCATGAGATTTTGTATTTTCTTTTTTATGTCTAGCAAGAATATCAAGTAAATAGTTTGCGGCAGCAGATCCTTCATTTTCATTTGCCAAATTTCCAGGTGCTCTCTTTTTGAAACCATATTGATGACCTTTGTTCCTTACCACTTTCTTTGCAAGACCATCTAAGGCAATTGATTCATTATCATTTGTGAATGAAAAAATTCTTCTTCCATTTGCTATTTTAAAATCTTGATTGGTGGTATTACTTGGATTCATATCTGTGCTATCTTTTAAACTTAAATCATTGTATAGGTTCTTGATGTCATTTTTTGTGATTATATTTGTTTTTTTCAATAACCCATCTCCATATGGACAAGTAACTAGATTTTGATCAAAGTTTTCTGATTTTCCCAATAGTCTGTAAGTTTCTAAAACTATTTTCAGTTTAAAATTTTTGGCAACATCCTTTGCAAATATGTACTTGTTATTAATTCTTTCATGTTTTTCTATAGTGCGTTCAAATTTTGAATAAATGTTTTTAAAAGCTGTTTTTGCTTTACGTAGTTTACTACTTTCAAGTTTATCTCTAGTGGGTAAAGCCATTTTTTTTCTTTCAGAAAAATAAAGTAATCAAAAAAAAAAAATAAACAAGCAATAACTATTATTTATAATAATGTTAGTTCTATTGGGTGATTTGTCAAGAATGATTGTTTTTATTTAATCTGCTTGAATTTAATGATAATTTAAAATTTTTGAGATGTCAAATATTTGTTTTTCCCCAAGTTAACGAAAAAAAACATATAGAGAAAAAAAAAAAAAGAAAGCAAGCTGAGTGCTTGAAAAGTATCAATAAGTTATATCCGATATATAACATTAAAAAATTCAAAATAACATACTTGCCAGCACTAAATCAATAGTATCTGATTTTGTGTTCTCATTTGTTTTAAATATGCCGTTTTGTTTCAACCATTCAATAACCATTTTTATTTCAGCTATGTCCAAAAACTCCTTGAAACTTAAACTTAAAGCCTCCACCGTAGATTCCGGTCTCATGTATAGATATAAGCATACATGACTTATACATATTTTCCAAATCGCTTGTCTTATGTCACCGTTGCCATCTATCCATAAATTGCTGTATGGAATACCTAGTCCAGGAACGTCTCTCAATAGAGCTAAGGGTTTATTTGCTAAGTTGTTAAGATTTCTGCTTAAAATTAACATTTGCGAGTTTAGCGTCTCTTCGTCTTTGATACTGTAACTAGTATCTTTCTTCATATCAGCTTTATATTTACCAGAAAGATTTATCAATTCAAGGGCATCAACATCGCATCTGTCAAATATGTAGCCTGAAAGTTCCATTTGCATTTCATCTTCAAAAATTGGTGTTTTTTTCTCTGACAAAAACCCTTCTATCAAGTTAGCATTTTTTCTGAAGCCTTGGAAAAAGGATGTTTGATCTAACTTAACAAAACTATCAAGAACCAAATCGTTTAATTGAATTCCACTATTATTCATCAAAAGAATTTTTTTTTGAGATAGCTCTTTTAATACAGAGTTAAGCTCATCTTGTGAATACTTTTGGATGTAATCAGAAAATATATCAACATTGACTTTGGAATGCTTATTATTTTTTCCCTTTTGGTCCAGCAAAACTGATTTCATAGCTGATTTTATAGCAGTGTAATTAAAGGTATTTTTGTTTTCTTTAATGATTTTCTTGCTGTATTTTTTCCTTAATAGACCTTTGTATCTTTTGACCAGAGATGTTTTGAAATAAGATTTTTCAGAGAAATACAAATTAGCAGTGGAAGATGGCTTACTTTCAGTAGCAAATAATTTTTTAAATTCTTTCACATCTTCTATTAACTTCAATCCACTTTGACTAACTTCGTATTCACTTTCAAGCCAAACTTTTGCAATTTTGACATACTCAACATTTTCTATATCTATAAGATCAAGTTTTTTTGTTTTAATGTTTTCACCTATATGATAACGACAATTGTTCAGTTCGTGAGTCAACCAACTATCGCCTTTATGCTTTAACAGTTCATTTGTAAATATTTCTTTTACTTTTTTGGGGCTTCTTCTAAACAGCTTTCCAATCACCTCCCAATTGATGCTCTTTTCCAAAAGCTTAGATACCAAACAACATTTGATAAATAAAACAATATTGGTTTTGAATACTTCTTTTTCCAAATGTGACTCAACATGAGTATCTGTTGCATTATTTGATTTCTCTTTGTCTTTGATTTGTCCATCAAGTTTATTTAAATTCAAGTTTTGTTCTGCTATTTCGTTCAATTGGTCATCAATGTGCCCCATCAATGGATGAGAAAAAGAGCTTTCTGGTACTTTAACCGCACTTTCTTGTCTAATTAACCTCTTTCTCAATTTTTTATCCTTTGTGGTAGCACCTTTACTACGTTTATGCTTTTTGACCTTAGTCTTAGATGCCTTTGGAACTGCTTCTGGTTTAATATTCGATCTTTCAAACTTTACCTGCCTACTCTTATTGGCAAAATACAGAGAGGGTTTGACTATGCACTTTATTCCAGGGGTTATAAACCCATTGTTAATCAAATGTTTATTTTTTGAAATGTCATCAGGGTCAATGTTGTTAGTTTCTCTTAGATTTTCAATATTTCTATTACTAGATGCAAGTCTATCAGTCAAACCTATATTGTCTTTAACAGACTGTAGTTTATTTTTATGGAAAAACTGGACTTGTTCAGAAGAGACTGCTGGAGAAGTTAGATATAGCTGATCATCAAGTCTAAAAGTTTTGATCTTTTTAACTTCTAAAAGGTTGATTATATCTCTTTTCAAAACTTTTTTATCAATGAGATACGACACATTCATTTTAGTTCTTAATTCTTCAGTTATTTGCTTATCAAAATAGCATAAAAGCCCATTATTCTCCCTAATCAACTCAAGAATTGCCTGTTGCGTCTTCACAGATCTAATACTGTAACCAACAAAATCCCCAAAAGATCTGGTTTCACTTGTATTATTTCTAACTGATGATAAATTTTGTAATCTACTAGATTTGGCTGATTTGATTTCATCAATTTTTTCAATTTTTATCTTTTTTAGGGGTTGCTTGCTTATAGCCTTGTGATTGAGGTTCTCTTTCTCATTAGATGCAATTTTGGTAGATGACTTAATGTCAATAGTATTCTTCTGTTTTTTGCTGACATTTGTCATACCATTTGGGTTTAACAGCTCAATTCTTTTTTTGTTAGATGGACTTAAATCTGCAATCCAATAATACTCAGAATGACTGTTTCCGTACTCAACAACCTCTAATAACTTTGGAAGCGGTATTTGTTTAATTTGGTCTGCGATAGCTCCTTGACTAATTGGGCACACATCCAAGTCTGTAACCTCAACAGCTTTTATTTTAGATTCTTTAACACCATATTTCGTTTCATAACCTTGGTGACTAAAAATTCTATAATGCTTAACCTTGCCTTCAAAATCATAAACTTTAACCAATTGGGAAGGACTATTTTCTAATGCGGAAGTTGATTCCACAGGATCTTTAACCATTTGCACCATAAACTTATGGAATGGTTTGATGAAATCAGAAGAAAACAGCCCATTCAAAATATCCATTGAAGCTGTACCATCAACTCCACTTTTATTGACAATAGATCGAAGAACAACTTCGTTATTAAAAATGCTGTTGGAGAACATTGCTTCACTGTTTTCAGCTAAAGAATCCAAAACAGAAGTTTCGAAGAATGGACTTGCTGAAGTATTTTTTTCTTTGCTGGTTTTTATTATATCTGAAAAAATAGCTTCATCATCATCGATATCATCATTTTCTTCAACAGAAAGCTCTTCAGGTAAATAGTCCTTCAAAAACTTTAAGCAATAAAAAATCCTGCCATTGTGTGCGGACTTGATTAATATTCTCTCCAGATAATTGTATTTGTCCAGCCAAAAGTAATTTTTTCTAAAAACTTTTGCTTCTTTGTGATTAGGAGATACCCCAAGCTCTTCCTTCAAATCACTAACCTCTCTTATACCTTCATGAGCTGCTTTTATTTTTTCAATAATAGCCATCCGCTCAATAGTTCTTGTGTTTAAAGGATCAAATTCTTTTCGAACATTTTCAGCAAAATCTTTATGCCACATATGTTGAGTAACTCTAGATTGTTTTAAGCAATTGACACTTATTATGTATTTTTCAAGCTTCTTCATTCTTGAGGGCAAACTTCGTGGATCTTGATTACAAAGTTTACATAATGTAATCCTGTCAATACCTTTCTTTGTATGAGATGCAATTTCTAACAAAAGCTCAAATGACTTTTCACCCAATGTATTCCTAGCTGCTAGTTTATCTCCTGTTACTATTTCAAATAGTTTTTCATCTGTAAGTTCAAATGTGTACTGTTTGTAGTCTTGATTGATATCTGTAGGATTCATAAAAGAACTAATGTCATAATCATTAACAAACTTCATTTTGTCAGAAACAAGTTCTCTTTTATCATTTTTTATAACAACATTTTCATTTGAAACTAAAGTAAGCACTAAAAAATTTAAGTATAACTCATCTTCAATTAATGAACTCTTTTCGAAACCTAAATTTTCAGTTATAAACTCACTAATCTCATCAAACTGTACTTTACCTTTGTTGAAGGCTAATGCGTACATGAATTTATCACACAGTTCTGCGGGTGTTCCAATTATAACTCCATCTGTTTTAGTGTTATTCATTTCCAAATCTGTTGGCTTCTAGGAGCATTTGGATTTCTAATCATTTCTTGTTTATCAACATTCTATTAACAAGATAAGGAATAACATAAACATCCACGTGAACTTTGGCCATAGATTTTTTTTTACGCCTTTTTTTTTTTTTTCAATAATTTTTTTTCTTTTTTGTTCAATAATCCAAATTTAATATTCGATGCCATCAATTAACAGTGATAAAATACCAAAAAGGGATAAGACCACTTAATTAATAAAAAAAAATGAGCCATTCTGATAGTGAATCTGACTATGAAATAACATTATCTTTAGATACATTAAAAGCCTTACAAGAATTTAAGTTAGAAGAAGATGAAAGAATAAAGGAGTTTGAGAAACTTGAAAGGGCTGCAGAAGAAAATTATGAAATGACAAAAGAAAAAAGAGAAAAGGGAATGGATTTGTTCAAAGAAGATTGGCAACTATCACAGTTTTGGTACAGTAATTCAACTGCAGAAACGCTTGCCAGAGCCCTTTTAGAAGGTGCAGACAAAGACACACACATTGCCGTTGTTAGTGCACCATCAGTTTATGCTGCTATAAAGAAGATAGAGCTTGAAGAAGTGCTACCAACTGAACACATATATTTATTTGAATACGACAAGAGGTTTGAAGTTATGGCTGGAAAGGAGCACTTTGTGTTTTATGATTTTGCTGATCCAGAGAACTTTAGAGATGATATTAAAGGAACTATTGATAGATTGTTGATCGATCCTCCATTTTTGAATGAAAACTGCCAAACCAAGTCATCTATCACTGCACATGCTTTATTAAAACATGATTTGAATTCAAAATCTAAGTTACAATTAACTGAACACAATGTTGAAAAACACAGATTAATATCTTGTACTGGTGAAAGAATGAAAGATATTATGAAGAAGGTTTATAATGGTATCAAAATCACAGATTTTTTGCCTGAACACGCCAATGGTTTGAGTAATGAATTCAAATGTTATGCGGATTTTGAATGCTCCCAATGGAAACTAACTGATGAATAAAGGTAAATAGATATGTTTATCTGTAGATTGTTGTAGTAGCAATACTATGAGAAAAAACAAAAGACCTTTCTTTTTCTTTTCTTTTTTTTTTTTACCATTCAAACTGCTATGAATAACAATTAATATATAGG